>MDTD01158341.1_pt1 | contig 224629 bp, 211 predicted proteins | sample 811221 | NCBI WGS metagenome assembly MDTD01 (sample SAMN05326646, study PRJNA326480) | marine metagenome | isolation source: seawater | place: Pacific Ocean: South West | collected 2011
CTGGGAATCTGAAATGGCAAAAGAGAACCACGCGTTCGTCATGACGTCCTCCCAGTCAAATGAAGATGCTCAGCATTTCTACAGAAAACTCGGTTATGCTGATTCTGGGTCCCTCAATCTTCCGGGGGAACCCGTTGAGCTACTCTTTATCAAAGACCTTAGGAAACTCGGCAACAGCGCCTAACTGCACTTTAAGCGCTGCGGGCTCGCTTCGCTCGCTCCTCGAGTTTTCGCGCTTTTTTGTCCGGAGGGTGCTCGGCCAGACGGCCGCTGAAGCTGCAATCCCTGCTCTCCCCAAAATCTGTTCGGCCTGGCCTGGTTGCAGCCGCGCTTTCGCTTAAAGACCTACGTTAGGCGAAAGTGCGGCCTTCCGTAGCATTGAATCCAGAATTATGCTCATCATCGAGATCAAGAATAGATTACATTCGCTACCAATAGTGAACTACATCTTTGTGGCGGCCCTCGTGGTTTTCGGTCTCGTGACGAGGGTTTCCTTCGGGGAATCAGAACTGGAAGCCTACGCATTTGAGCCGGCCGATCCAAAGCTCTGGCAACTATTGATATCTCCCTTCTTACATGCTGGTCCTATTGCGCTTTTCTACAATGTTTTTCACTTATTTTTCTATGGTGACAATGTGGAGAATATATTTGGGTCAATTAGATATCCTTTCATATACCTTGTTTGCGGAGTTGCCGGGCTTCTCGTCTATTGGTATATCTATCCTTATTCCGCCGCTTCCATCGTCGGCTCTTCGGCTTCTGTTGCTGGAATAATGGGAGCATACTTGGTGTTCTTCCCGAATGCGCCGGTCCGCATAGTCGGGCAAATGCGTACAACCAAGATTGATACCCCCACTCGATTCTACATCGGATTTATTGCTTGGATCGCTATCTATCTCTTTCTCGATGCAGCCTTTCAGATGTCGAGCAATGGCCGTGAAGGAAGCCTTTACATCGTCATTACTGGCCTGGTATCCGGAATATTAATAGGGGCTATTGCCCGGAAGCTCGGCCTCGTCCGTCTGCACCTCCAAGCATTCCAGAATCAATCCTCCACTCCAGGAAAACAGATCTGCCCACAATGCTATTCTGAACTCGACATCATTAAATCTGGTGCCTCGTACTGTGAGCATTGCCATTCTTGGATCGTAGCCGGGGCAAAGGGAACTCGAGTTCTCTCGCTCAAGCGGAAGCCTTAGATTCAAGGCCGTACCGGGCCAGATCATGGCCGCACCTTCGCCGAACTGCAGCCATGCTTTGGGGGTATTTATGGCGCACGGCTGCAGACGCGCTTGGAAACCAAAGCGCGCGCCACAAAAGGCGCTCGACTTCGCTAAAGGACATACATTATGCTAAATCCGCGAATTGAGGTTTCTGAGAAAATACGAAATTGACGGTCATGCAGGCCAGTTCCCTATTGAACCCAGATGGAAAATGACAGATCCCTCCGCTCTTTGGCAAAATACGGCGGTTTTCTTCTCGCCTTTAGTGCTGGATTTGTGAATATTTCTGCCCTGGCCGGTTTTTTCGGAATCCCTGTTAGCCATCTGACCGGGACTATTTCCAAGTTCTCGTTGAAACTTTCGGAAGCTCAATTCCGATCGGCAATATTGCTCGCTGTTGTTGCCGTTAGCTTCCTGATTGGAGCCACCTTCTCCGGATACTTTATCGGCAGCTCAGATCTTAAATTTGGTCGAAAATACGGGATAGTTCTGATCGCTCAAAGCGCTATCATACTTTCAGCTATACCTCTTTTCTCCGTGCAATCTATCTGGGCCGAGTATGCCCTTGCCTTTTCCTCGGGAATGCAGAATGCCCTGGCAACCACCTTCAGTGGCGCCATTATTAGGAGCACACATCTAACGGGCATTATTACCGATATTGGAGTCATCCTGGGAACTTCCTTAAGGGCCAGGCGACTACTTTCTACCTGGCATCTCAGTATCCACCTCGCAATCCTCTCTGGATTCATCGCCGGCAGCCTTGTTGGATACATTTCATTCAATGCTTTTTCAATCTTCTCGCTTCTTTTGCCGGCGGCTCTCAACTTTCTACTCGGTGCCATCTACTATATCTGGCGGGCTACAGTCGAAAAAAGCCAACGCTCTCATGACCTCTAGCTCAGGCCTAATTGGCGGACTTCGCCTAACTGCACTTTAAGCGCTGCGGGCTCGCTTCGCTCGCTCCTCGGGTTTTTATGCCCGGGGGGTCTCGGCCGACGGCCGCTGAAGCTGAAATCCCTGCTCTTGCCCCTTTCTCTTCGGCCTGGCCTCGTTGCAGCCGCGCGATTTGGGGATGTTAGAATGCGCGGCTGCAAACGCCGCTCAAGTGAAGTTGCGCGCCCCAGAAGGCCCGCAACTTCACTCAAAGACGTAAGTTAGAAAAAAGTCCGCCGGTCCATCCTGCTTAGGAGCTAAAGATTTCAAATGAAAGCTAGAAAATTTATCCTTCCAATTCTGCCCTTCCTGCTCATAAGCATAGTCTGGTATTTGCAATTCTCATACACACCAGCGTTCCGCTCGGTTGCCGGCTTTGAGTCTGTCTCCGAGATCGCTGAAGTGGAAATAAACGGAACCAGGCAATTCCTGGTAATCAGGGGGGCGGACCGCAAGTCACCACTACTTCTCGTGCTCCATGGTGGTCCCGGCACACCCTTAACCCCACTCATGCGAAAACACAATGCGGATCTTGAAAGAGAATTTGTGGTCGTTTACTGGGAACAAAGAGGTGCCGGAAAATCCTACTCCCTCTTCATGGAACTCCATCCATTCACGCTGGATCAATATGTAGAAGATACAAGAGCGGTAACCAACTACCTATTGGACAGATTCCAGCGACGGAAGCTGCTGCTATTGGGGCATTCCTGGGGATCTCTGGTCGGACTTACGGCGGCGCACCACTACCCGGATCTGTATCGCGCATACATTGGCGTTGGGCAGAACATTGACTTTGTCAGGCAAGAATCACTGGCCTATTCCTTTACCATGGAGAAGGCGAAGCACGCTAACGATGAGGAGGCTCTGAATACCCTTAAGGAAATTGGCCCACCGCAACACGGCCGGTATCCCACGGGCGAACAGGCCATTCGCAAACAACGTAGCATCCTCGCCCGCTACAATGGGGACAGCTTTCGTTACAATATCGAACAGGCGTACACAAGAGCCGTTATCGAATGCACCGAGTACTCGTGGTTCGAAAAGGCTCTCTTTACCCGGGGTATTCAAAAGAGCTTGCAAGCTGCAGAGCAGGGTCTTCAACCATACAATCTATTTGAAACAGTACCCCAGGTAAAAGTTCCAGTCTATTTCGTCACCGGTCGCCATGATGCAAATGCAGCGCCCCAATTGGTCAGCGAATACTTTCAGAAGCTTCGTGCCCCAAAAAAAGAACTACTCTGGCTGGAGAATTCTGCCCATTATCCAATGCTGGATGAGCCAGAGGCATTTCATAGAATTCTCCTAAATATTTCCGAAGCATCTAAATAGCTAAAGCCTGGCGCAACTTCGTCTAACTGCAGTCTAAGCGCCGCGGGCCTCGTTATTGTTTTGACTCCCCGGTTTTTTGGTGCCTTTATGCTCGGAGGGTGCTCTTATTCCCGAAGGGGGCTCGGCCGACGACCGCTAAAGCCGACAACCATTGGATTGCTCCAATCTATACGGGGCCTGGCCGCATCGTGACCACGCAGTTTGCGGATAGTAGAATGCGCTACGGCAAGCGCCTCTCAAACCAAATTGCGCGTCGCAGAAGGCGCGCAACTGCGCTTAAAGACGTACGTTAGGCGAAATCAATGCAAGCTTTCGCTTGTGTTAGGGGGGCATAAGTGGAAGATTGTCACCATGTTTCAGGTTTCACCCGTTGCAACAATTAAGAACAAACGAAGTCGCCCTGAAGACGACAATTGGAGCAATTTCCCGTCCGTCATTGAACTTCTGGGCCATGTGTCCTCCGAGACCATACTGGGCCTAGACGCATTCTCGCACATTGAGGTTATATTCCTTTTTCATCTCGTATCAGAGGACACCATAGTCCTGACCGCAGAGCACCCTCGAGAAAATCCCGATTGGCCCAGAGTGGGAATATTCGCACAGAGAAAGAAATCTCGACCAAATAGAATTGGATCCACAATCTGCCGTATTGAGCAAGTGGCTGAAAGAAGTATTTCCGTCAGGGGTCTCGATGCCATCGATCAGACTCCCGTTCTCGATATAAAACCGGTAATGAAGGAATTTTTGCCGGATCGCAATACACAAATCAAGCAGCCATCCTGGTCTACGGAGCTCATGCTGGATTACTGGTAAAACCTGGACTTCCCTGAAAGACACAGGTTAGACGAAAGCGTGCCAGGTTGCAAAAGAAATGCAAACAGAGCGGTCCATAGCAAATCATACGGCACTCATTTGGAAGGATAAGCATATTCCCGACTCTCACAGCCTGATCTCCGCAATATTCTCAATGGTTCAGGGAAATGCCCTCGCGGTTCTGAGCTTTGATAGTGCGCCCTTTCGCCCATCGGACGAGGAAAAAGAACAAGGCTGGACCACCGTGGAAAAAGCATCAGTAATCCCCACTCTCGAGACCATCGATCAAGTCCCCCTGGCCGATTTTACTGAACTCATGTTCTTCGAAACACAACCAGACACTCTACCCGAGCCTTTGGTCAACGAACATGGATTTGACCCAACGGTGGCCAACTGGGATGCTCACATAATTCTACGACTGCGTTCAATAAATCCGAAACTCTGGATTCTAGATGGCGACACGATTTCGACAATCTGCCGAGATGCAGGGATCCTCCAACTACTGCGCTCTATTCGATAAAGGGCCCGCCTTCGCCTAACGTACGTTTTTAAGCGCATTTCGCGCAACAGGATACCAAATGAAGTCCAGGATTCAGAAGCTCCTCACTATCACTCCAGATCAAATCCGATTTTCGCTATTCATAGCCCTTACGATAAGCATAAGCATAGTAGCTGTGCGCTTCATAAACCTTGGTTACGCTGGCTATCCTGCCGAACCATTTCTCAGGCTTGAGACCGGCAGTAAGCCATTCTACTTTGCATTAATAGGGACACCCAACGCATTCAGGTTCATATTCACCAATCACATGATGCAATACTATGCCCTACCTGGACTTCTGCCGTTTTTCTTTCTGTTGTCTCCTTATAGATTCTTAATCAATGACTTCCATGGACGCGTTGCTTCTTTCTTTCTGATTGTGACATCAGCTATTACGCTGGCTCATTTTGCCTCGTATCATTCAGAACTCGGTACCGGCTACTGGGAGAACCCTCTCCTGAAAATCACCTTGCTGATCCTCTCTGTCCCAGCTCTAATCTACTATGTATTGCTCTTCTTTAGTGGATTGATTGTATTCTCCAAGCACGAGATATCCTGGGAGGTAGTTCAGTCTAACCTGAAGAAGCACCTATCGCGCTATTTGATCCTGTTCCTGATACTCCTTACAGCGTTTAAGGCATACCATGATTTAGGTACCGAGCTTCTCAGATACTGGGACTCTCTCTACTTGCTCCTCTTAATGTCCCTTCCTGCTGTCTTACTAAGTTTCCTACCGGCGTTCTACTATTTTCAATCGCTGTCAGGTAAGAATACCTCTTCCAGCTTGCGACTCACTCCATGCCTTCTGGCAATATTAATGATTTATTCCGCTTCTACGGTCGTATTTGGCATTCTGTATTCCATTCTCTCCCAGGAGAGTGCCAGCACCGCCCTATTGGTCGTCCATCTGATCCTATTCTATTTGGTTTACTCTGTATTTAGCTCTTATGCTCTTGTACTAACTCACAACGCGGGTGCACAAGAATAGACATATTGACCAGCGACACAGCCGAAACGTTTTCCATTTGCGCGAAGAAGGCCTGGCTCTCGCCACAGCCGCGCTTATCGGGCACGTCAGGGGACGCGGCTGGGAACGCGCGGCGGCAAAAATGGAGCAGTCCAGGGCGCGCAACTTCGCGTGAAAAAATACGTTAGGCGTAATGCGCCGATAAGGGAAGAAATTGAGACCTGAGCTAAATAGAGAAACTGACCCCGAAGTCTTCATAAATTTCTATTGGTTGAAGGAAGAACTGATCGCATTCTGTAAGTATCACTCTATTCCGACCGGGGGTAAAAAGCAAGTCTTGACTCAGCGGATCTACTCCTATCTAAAAACAGGAGTCCCACCATTACATCCAAAGACTTCTATAAAAAGGACTACTAAATCGAATGCTCCCCTCTCCCTCAGTTCACGGATCCCGGAAGGATATAAGAATGATCAGCGCCACAGAGAGTTCTTCAAGGCCGAAATCGGTGATCATTTTGCGTTCAATGTCCGCTTTATGGATTGGATGAAAAACAATCCCGGAAAGACTTACAAAGCAGCGGTATCCGAATGGAAAAGAATCGACCAGGAAAGAAGGAACGGAAGGCGCAATCCGATAGCGCCCCAATTCGAGTACAATCAGTACACACGAGATTTCTTTCGAGCGAATCCTGGTGCCTCCAGAGTTCAAGCTGTGAAATGCTGGAAATATAAAAAGTCATTACCGGGCCACAATCGCTATGAACAGGATGATCTCATTGCTCTCAATGATTAAGGTTTCTTTCAGCAGATAAAGAAAGGAGAATTCCTGGAGGCATTTCGACAAACCGGGCTTTAAGCGTGGCGAACTCACTTAGCTCCCTCCTCGTTTTTTTCCCCTCCGCCCGCAGAGTGCTTTTTTGCCGAAGGGTGCCCGGCCCACAACAGCTGACGCTGAATCTGAGATACCTTATGCGGTGTGGCCGCGTCGAGACAGTTTTCTCCGGCCTTAAATCGCGGAACCTGGCGAAGAGGCGGACTATCCTGGTGACCTGGGAGACAGATTCAACCCCATTCGAAATGTTATCGAGGAGAGCAGAAACCGGAGCCAATCGCTTCAAAGCAACAAGGACCGCTAATTCCAGCCAGGGCCCCGGGCCCGCTCCCCATTTGACTTCTGTTTGGAGCCTGGACGGCTGATTGAAATACACAATGAACCCGGTCTCCATACTCAAGAAAGACTCTTGTCTCCAGGAAAGCCAACCCCGGAGAGGGCCCCAGGTTGGCCAGGCTATATGGGATACTTAATGAAGCAGCACTCATGTAGACGCCCCGAGCTCGAGTTAGTGACTGGAAACTCGGTTGGCCGCTGTCTCCTTTCCTTGTTCCTGCTTGCAGGCCTGAATTGCGCAACAAGCGAAATACGGATCGACGGAACCTTCGAACACAGAGAGACTGGCGGATATATAGTCTTTGCGCCAGACGGCTCTTTTTACTATTCTCTCGATGTTTCTGCGCCCGAATCCGGCGAACGGCCACAGAATCTGGGGTACTACAGGTTTCGGGACTATGCTCAGCGAGAGCCGGATCTTACGTTGCGGGCGGCGCATGCGGGTCTGTTCAAAATCGTGTTTAGCGAGGACCGTACTCAACTCACCGTCTACTTCCTTCTTCAACAGAAGCCTCCGCGCATTTATGTATTGCAACAGCACTGAAATCTGAGCGCCAGAAACCCGGGGTTGTTCTCCTCCGGGAGCGGCGACCTTGATTCTGACCTGCATTCTTTTTGATTCTCTGAGCCATTCGGCCATCTCGGAACCGGATAAACAATTTGCTGCGCAACCTCCTTGATGAATTTTCTACTGGCGCTCTTCTCAGCGCCTGCCCAGAGTTACGAATCAGATTCGAACCAGATTCTAGAGCAAAGTTATTCCCGGCGCTAATGTGACCCCATTCGAAACCGAAAGCTACCACAGTCAATTACAGGGATGGCCAACCTCCGGTAAGCATATAATGGCTCATTACGATGATGAATCCATTGTTGTCTACCAGGCCTATAACCCGGCCATTGCCGATTTTGCTGTGACCAATCAGCGATTCGGCGGTCCTTTTAGCTTTAGCAGGATGAGTTGGATCAAATCCAATTTCCTCTGGATGATGTACCGTTGCGGATGGGCTACGAAGGAGAACCAGGAAAGGGTTCTTGCAGTAAGAATCTCTCGCACTGGTTTTGATCAGCTTCTGCATCAGGCGGTGCATTCTGCTTTTCTGGTTTCGGCTTACCCTGACAAAGATACCTGGCAAGACCTTGTTGGCAGAGGAGATGTCCGGTTGCAGTGGGATCCGGATCACGATCCATACGGCGCACCGCAACAGCGCCGGGCGATTCAGCTGGGCCTACGTCGATCGATGCTCGCAGCCTACGCCACTGATTGGATCATAGCAATCTCCGACATCACGGGATTTGTTCATGACCAGAGAACACATGTTCAGAAGCGCAACCTGGATAAACTCCAGTTACCGCTGGAACGGGAGTACTCGATGCCGCCGTCCGAGGCCCGAAACCGCCTCTTCGCCAACTGATTTGCTGAAATTCGTCTGAATGCACTTCCGACGAAAGCTTTACAAGAACCAGGAGTAAAAACCGTGGCCCTGATCATTCAAGATGAAGACGGAAATATTGAGTCCACGTGCTGTCTCTGTGGAGAAATACTTTGCGAGCCTTTCTACGCAACGTCCCATTTCATTGCGGACTCCAATCATCCTTTGTTTGAATTCAGCGATGCGCCCATGCATTGGTCATGCTATGCTTTGTGGCCAGATCAGACCGCATTTGCAGATTTACTGTTTCAGACGAAAGCCCAGAACGCCGCCAACGATGAACTCTGGACGGTCATCTTTCAGAATCAGACTGCTCTGGTCACCTATGGCAGGGCCGTGGCAGAATTGGATGTATTGCTACGGAAGTCAGGTAGTAGCTTCAGAGTACACCGGGACAATTGGAGAAACTGGTGTGAATCCGATTGGCCGCGCGATGTTTCGCATTCCCTGGAAGCGAGAGCGCTATCGGAAGCCCTTCCCCTATTGAAGGACATCACTCTGCCGCCCCGCGATCTCCGCGCTGAAGCCCGCCTTTCCGATCTCCTGAAAAAGCTGCTAAAGCAAAGCGAAGGATGTTCAGGTAATGATAGCATCTAAAATGTACACAAAGAGTCTCGGGCTTTGTTTTCTGGTTGCGACTGTGGTCGCATCCTGCGCCCTTCCGGGAAGCGCTATGGGAACCCTTCGCATTCGCGGGACCTTTGTAGAATCGCCTTCCCGGGGTTCTACAATCATCATAACTCTACCGGCGATGTACGGGCTGGGATCCAGCGATCGGATCCTGGGCGACGCTGGTATGTTTGGCCACGAGGACAGAACCTGGCGTCTGGAAGCTGATGAAAACGGGGTGTTCTCAGTCGCAAGCATTGATACTGTCTACCATGCGACCATTTGCATTCTGCCCCCTCTCGGGGCCTTCCCGAAACATCCACCTTTACCGTTCTATTTGATTCGCTTCCCGCAGAATGACCGGGAAGTATACGTGGTGGAGCCCCTGGAAGGAAAACCAGTTTATAGAGTCCTGGACTACGGGAGCAAGACGGAGATCCCGCGCTCCCGGGCTCAATGGATACTCCTGGACCTGAGCTATGGCCTCATTGATGACGGACGAGGCTGGCTTTTGACTTTTTCCGTTGCACGCAACGCGCAAACCAGGATGCAAACCGATGGGAGCCGGGCCAATTCGCCATCAGGGTCAGGCAGTCAGCCGCTATTCTGGAACCTAAACGATGATCATTAGAAAGGAGACACCGGCAAACTATGAACAGGTTTACCGGCTCGTTAAAGAGGCATTTTCGACCTCCCCGCACTCTGAAGGCGACGAACAGGATTATCTAAATGAACTGCGAAATAGCGAAAGCTTCCTACCGGAGCTATCTCTGGTAACGGAGTCGGATAGCGGTCAGATAATTGGACAGGTTGTACTGACCAGAATGCAAGTTAGTACTTCGCAGGGAGCTTACCCGGCCCTGCTCCTGTCTCCAATCTCGGTGCTCCCGGCATTCTTTCGACGGGGCGTTGCGCGCCGAATGTTAAAAACAGCCATTGTCGAGGCCGACAGAATGGGATACTCCGCTATCTTCCTTTGCGGCGATCCTGCCATCTATTCCCGCCTCGGGTTTCGCCCGTCCTTCGAGTTCGGGATACGACATATCAAGGATTACACCGGGAATGCAACCTGGTGTATGGCTCTTGAAATACAACCTGGTTCCTTGCAAGAGGTAAACGGCACCGTAGATATTGTGTGAAACAAGATTTCGCAACCACAGCTGAGTTCGGCTGACCGAAAAAGGCGCAGACGCGAAACCGGACTTTACAGATTAATGTGCGGGAAAAAGACTATGTATCCGGAATTACACTGTAGCTCCGGAACACCAGGCCGGAGCGTCTATTCATGGATTCGTCATTTTCATTGGGTTTCAGAACTTCCATCATTCTAATAGTTCTTGAATTGGCGTACATTGTTGCCCTTTCTATGGGACTTGCCTTTCTTCCAACCCCGGAATCACCCATACAGGATCCCTGGTTCACCGCCATGGAGCTTTTAATTCTGAGCATTGCGCCTGCTCTTGTTGTGCTCATGACTGCTTTGTATACTACCGCAGACCCGCAAAAGAAGCCGTTCGCACTCGTATCCGTCTTTTTCATGTTGGCTGTTTGCATCATCACAACATGTCTTCATTTTTCTATTCTGGTTCTTTCCCGACACGAAGCTTTTCAAGGAGCCCCCTGGGGCGAAGTCATCTTTCCTTTTAAATGGCCTTCGGTCGCTTATGCCCTGGATATCGTGGCCTGGGACGTTTTCTGGCCGCTCTCTATGTTCTTTGCTGCCCTTGCCATGGGGACCGCACGTCTGGAAAAGGGAATCAAGGCCCTCATGCTTCTCAGCGCTTTCCTTTCGGCCGTTGGACTGCTAGGTGTCGTCACCGGAAACATGAGCCACCGAAACATTGGGATCGTAGGCTATGTTCCTGTATTCATGGCAATACTGATCCTGCTTTCCTTTTACTTCAGAAAGCCTGCTCGCGCAAACGCATGAAATTCATGAAAACCCTGGAACTGATTGCCGAACGGTTTCGCCGGGTCCTGGTGCATGGACTGGCTCATGTCCCTCACTTGAGTATAATGACGTGCCATGGGCCGTATTTGGAATTGGAAATTGGATCGCAGACTATTTTCAGTTCACGCAAGATGTACGGACAAACAACATGTTTTCCTACATCGTCGCACTGGCTATAGTGATGGCCCTTTTGGCGTTGTTACATTGGCTCATCAAGCCCCGGAAGCAGTAAGATGCGTGAGTAAGGGCCCCGGGGATCACAGGGAACCCAGGATCAGATCGAAACCAGGCTTCACCTTCTCCAGATCCTCAACGGCGATCTGATTGATTACAAAGATCTCCGCTCCTTGCGATCTCACAAAGAAGAAATCTCGGACATGGGGAACCTCTTCACCGAGCAGGACAATGGAAAAGCGTTCCCGAATCCCTTTCAGGGTTTGCTCGCCTGTATCGTGCTCAATCTCCAGGAAATCTCCATCAACGATTTCTCCCACGGGCGTCTGGTCTTTGGCCCCGGCCGAAAAGTGCGCGGCAAATTCCGCCAAAGGCCAGGAATCGCCGCCTGGCATAAATTGCAAAATGGTCAGGGCATTACCCGGACTCTCAATGAAGAGGTAACGGTAACCGTTCTCGCTGGCATCCTCGGTTACCTTCCAGTTATCCGGAATGAGCAAGCTCAAGCCATCCCTGGAATAAGGCTTTGGGTTGGAGACATCCGCTGCAGGCTCGCAGGCAGCAATGCACACGGCGATCATCGTGGCGCCCAGAACTCCAAATAAGCGACTGATCCGGCGCTTTTTTTGGGAACTCCTGCCTCGGATTGGTTTCGAAAAGCGATTGCTGTCTCTGCGCTGCATAGTGTAACCCTGAATTGAGATGAGTCAATTTCGTAGACTCCGAGCCAGCAAAAACAGGGTCTATGGTTCCGGGCCAGTAATTTCCTGGATGTGAGTCCAGAAATCCGATCCGTTCGAGAGCAAAAATAGCATGAAATCTTTAACAAAAGGAGCGGCGACGGTTGCCCTCTCCGCCCTCGGGTGCTGCAGCCAGGCATCAGAGACGTCGTCTTTGGAGGACCCAGGCGGTTATGCAAATCGTTCCCGGGGTTCGACTCGCTTTCCCGGTTTCAGATGCAGGGGATGGCAGCTGCAAAAAGCGACTACTGCCCCGGGACACAGAACACTTCCGCCCCTGAAGAAGTTGCGCCTGCACGCATTGTGAATCCCAGACAGCGCCCATGAGCCATCAATTATCGCCAGAACAATACTCTAGAATTCTGGAGTTGCTAGCCCTGGAAGTTACCGAGCATACAGATTCAAAGGATTACAGCGACCTGGCTCTCTTTCTTCTGGACACGGGCTACGATTCGCTGAACTGTCGGATCATTGCGGGTATGCAATCCGACTACAAAGTGGAAATAGAGCCCTACTTCAGGGGCCTGCTCGAAGAGACCGGCCTGGCCGATCTACAATATAAGGATGATTATCTGATTCGCTTTCTGGCAGGCACCTATTGTAGACAGGTCCTGGATAAAGAGATTCTTCCGCAAGAGGCGTTGCCTAAATTTCACTCGCTCTGGCTGGCGGCCGACTTCGATCGCCTCTATGTGCGGTTCGTAGAAATCATGGATGCCATTGAGCTGCTCGATGAGGGCTATTCTCTCCTGGAAGGACTGGGCAAAGATAACATAGACGAATTCATAGTAGGCACATGTCAGGAGCTGTTGACAGAAATCGCCGCAATGGACCAGCGAATGTGAAAGCTTTCAGCTTAACCAAAACGAAAATGAATAGCAAAGAAAGCCGTCGATTATCCAGATCCCCCGAAGCGGTGCAGGCCCTCGTGAAGCTTCTGGGATCGGGCTGGATCGTTGAACACAGCTCTCGTGACTTTCGCGGTTGGCGGGCAACCTTGACGCATGAAAACAACAGACTGAACGTGGAATTCGAGTTGGGCCTGAGCGTTTATTGCGAAACGCATGGAGAGCAGATCTGGCCCGTGCCAGGGGCAACAGAAGATGCCGGACTGGAAGCAATAGCCACATGCATACTGAAACACACAGGTAATCATCAATGACCTCTGCCTTCTTGGATCGCGCCGCCGGCTGCCTGGTGGGACTGGCCTGCGGCGATGCCGTGGGCACCACTCTGGAGTTTCACGAACCAGGTAGCTTTGAGCCCATAACAGACATGATTGGCGGAGGTCCCTTCTCGTTGGAACCTGGCCAGTGGACCGACGATACGTCCATGGCGCTCTGTCTGGCCGAAAGCTTATTTCACTGTAACGGCTTCAATGCAGAGAACCAGATGAACCGGTACTGCAACTGGATGCACTATGGAATACCCAGTTCCACCGGCACCGCATTTGACATCGGCAATACAGTGCGAGCAGCCCTGCTGGAATACGAAAGGACGGGCAATCCCTACTCTGGAAGCGCAGATCCGCACACGGCGGGCAATGGATCCTTGATGCGACTGGCCCCGATACCGATCTTCTTCTTTCCTGACCTGGAAGCAATAATACGCTATTCCGGCGAAAGCTCTCGAACAACGCATGGCGCAGCGGAAGCAATAGAAGCCTGCCAGCTTTTTTCCGAATATCTCTTCAACGCTCTTTCCGGATATACCAGGGATCAAATTCTTATAAACAAAGCATTTCAGCCTGCGGAACCTAAATTACAAGAAATCTCAGGACGAAACTGGGACCTGGTTTCTGGTTCGGAAATTCGGGGCAGCGGCTACGTGGTCAAGTCCCTGGAAGCCGCGCTCTGGTGTTTTGCGAGCACAAACTCATACGAAGAAGCAATCTTGAAAGCCGCAAACCTGGGAGACGATGCCGATACCACAGGCGCTATTTGTGGCCAGATCGCCGGAGCGTACTACGGACTGTCCGGTATACCGACTGCCTGGAAGCAGCGCCTGCAGGACTACTCGATGATTGAAGGGATGGCGCACAGGCTCGTGAAATCCAGAGAGGCCCTGTAACTCCTCTATCGCTGCCGACTCCTTTTCCGATATAAGGAGCGAAATCTTGAGATCTCTTATTTCCGGGGTAAGAGACGTACAGCCCCTGGGACCAGCCCAGTTGATTTGCGCTGAAGTGCGTGAGGGAGTTTTCAATGAGATCAAGTTACTCCGGCTTTCCCAGCATCGCCATCATAGAGGATCTGGAACATGTATTCGGTTTTGAGATTTCAGATGAGGAGGCGGAAAATACCGGTACTGTTGAAGAAGTGTTGGCCCTCGTCAGCCGGCATGCCCCAGCCACCGGCAAAAAATGCGTGGCCCGAATCACCTTTTTCAGGGTTCGCGAAACCCTGGCCAATGTATTCAACTATAATAGAGAGTCGCTCAAACTGGACACAAAAATCTGGGACTCTTTGCCCCCGGAAACCTGGCCGGAAAAGCGGGATCTAATCCGAAAGCACTTCGCACGAAGTACTCTGCAGATCACCAGCACAGGAAGCGGGTGCGCCCTATCATTTCTGGCCTTTTTGCTTCCAATATTGAGTTCGATTATTGCGTACAATTTTCGCCTGGTTCCTATAATCATTCTGCCTGTCGGTTTCATTGTGGGCGTTCTGGCAACGTTCGCTGTCTGGGGTTTGCTCCCGCCTTCCTTCGCCCAACTCCCAAAAGATGTAACTATGCGCGAATTGGTAGCTCAGACCCTGCTGGAAGAAATCGAGGCCGGGTCCCCCTATTCTGATAAGGATCTAATACTGGCTGTAAAAGCCATCATCGCTTTGCACCTGGACCATCGACTGGAAGCTATAGAGTTACATCATCACCTCACCGATGATCTGGATATGACGGACTGATACACCTTTCCGTCCAGCCAACATGCAAAGAGCGGACCCTTGCTCCTGGCAGGAGAATTCGGGCAAAAGCAGGCGCAATCCAGCGCAAAAAAATTTATAGAAATCTGGAATCTCTTATTTCTAATGGGATATACTATTATGCTCAATGGTAAAAACATCCTTTATATAGCTTTGATTCTTCCTGGACTGCTTTTCGCCGAGGAAAACCGGGTTAAGATTACGTCCTTCGGGCCCATGACAAAATCCGGCGTGTTCGCCTGGAATCTGATGGGTAAATCACAATCGCCGATCGCGCGAATCGAACTGAAGAGCCGCATACTCCAGGCATCTATTAAGCCGGATGTTAAAGAGGATGGAAGCTTTGTTCATTTCCTGGAGGAAAGGCCGGACCAGGAGTTCTACTGGGTCTACTCGCCGGGCAACACAAGTTTCGATCTTCGCCTGAACATTGAATTTGAAGATGGCTCCACCGAGTCCCAGGAACTCTCTCTGTCCTTCGGGGAAAAATCCAAAACGTTGCTGGCTGCCCAGACCCCCATGTTCAGGAACCCGGTGCCCGATGAACCTCGAAAGCTTCCCTATCTGGCCCGCAACGGGAAGAGCTGGAAGATTATGAAGTGCAGCTTCATGAATGCCGCTACCTTTATATGTGAATATGTCCCTCAGTCCGATTCCATCTACGAGCCGGGCCAGCTCTACCGTTACATGCTAACCCGCGCCAGGCCGGGGATCGATCTTACCAAAATTCCAGATCGAATGAAGGCCAGTCTGGAGAATCAGGACTGCCAGGAGATCAAAATGTCGGTCCTGGAGTCCGACGAATCTGGAATCCTGTTCGAGTGGTCCCATGCAGGCTGCAGCAATCCGCAGGTGCGGCCCACCCATGAGATTTCTCGCATGATCATCAAAGACTTCGGGGTTAAGACGTTTGGTTTCGCACAGTATGATCGACAGATTACGGCGGAAGAAAGACAGCGCATTATTGACATAATAGAAAGCGAAGACTGAGCGCCTGTGTCCCGGCCCTGATTTCTGGCGATGCGAAAAGCCGGAAAATCGGCTTGAAGACAATGTCTGCCGGGCTCCAATGACCGGTAATGAAATCTCCTGCAGCAATTCTTTCAATGGACTCCTATGGAGGATTAATCGTCGGAGTCCTGACTCTGGCATTATACTCCTTCCTTACCGGATTCTACAACTGGTCTCTGGATTTTCTATTGTTCGTAGGTGTGGCCAACCTGGTTTATGGATGTTATTCAGGAATTCTTCTCTGGCGATTCAGACGCACGGGTGTCGTGTCTCTTGCTGGAGTCATTATTCTGGTCATCTTTAACAGTATCTGGGCCGGCCACTGCCTGACGCAGATCTGGTATCAGTGGGAAACCTGGACCTTTTTTGGAATCAATCATCTGGCACTGGAAGCCGCCTACGTAAGCTTTCTGGCCTTCGTGGAGTGTCGCTACGTTCTGCTCCGAGATTGATGATTGGTCGTTGATGTATATTAAGGCTTTCCCGTATAGGGAATCTCTGTCCAGTGTTCTCATGAATATGATTAAGTCAGAAACCAGGGGTAAGAAAACCAACATATCGCCCGAATAGGAATGAAATGTATCGCCTGAGAGTCATTTCGATTATCCTCGTTATCACTGTAGGAGCGCATTGTACATCGACATACTCCCGCAACCGTTTTCGTGACCTTGCAGATATCGTAACACTAACTATAGGCAGTTCAGTTGGCGCCAGCGTCAGAGCAGGCCCTTTAGCCGTGGGGGCGGAAATCAACGTTGGCCGATACTCGGCCGGGCTTCAGGGCGGCTATTTCGGGACTTTCGACAGGGAAATCCCGTACATCCCCGCAGGTACATGCATTGCTTCGATTCCGGGCGGCGTGTTTTCCTCCATTTCGCATCAGCTTGTAGCACGGAAGAAGAGATTGCAATGCATTCTGGAAGGCAGGAACAAAGCGTACCGAAGAAGCAATTTTCCGCTTTATCAGTATGGCGCGGTGGGTTTCTCGGCTGGTATTCTGATAATCGGCATACGTTTCGAAATCAACTTTCTCGAAATCCTGGACCTGGGGGCAGGTCTGTTAGGATGGGATCCATTAAATGATGACGATCCGGCAATTCGTGGCCGCCTGTTTAAGCAGGAAACGCTGGAAGAAAGGTGCAACCGAGAGTAAGGACGCGGCGGTCGAAAATGATCCTGCCAACGGAATTGGGCCCGAGCCTGTTTTCAAAACCTGGCCTTCCGTAGACGATCCTGAAGCTGCAATCAAAGCAGCACTGGCTGGATGGCATACTTCCTTATGATTCGCTATTACAACAATCATATGAATCGACGCGCTAACGGATGCCACGGGCTCGCAAGAGTGGAGGCTGGATCGTCCGGGCCGTTAAAGGCAGGGTCAGCCAGGCATCAGCTTGCCAGAGTAGTATCTTTCATTCTGACGATTCAGGCACTGTGGCTCATTTTTCCTTTTGCGTCCGAGCCAAAGGAACCGGCCTTCGACTTTGAGCGAATTCCTGAGGCGGATTCCCGCAAGCCGCGATATATTTCGAGCAATGACGGTACCCGTTTAGCGCTCTACAAGTATGATACGACGTCCCCGAAGTCCGTAGTTCTATTATTGCACGGGGGCGGCGCCCATGCGAATGCCGGTTACCAGCCGTTGCTGAGCGACCTGGCCACCAATGCCAGAATGCGCATTTACGCCCTGTAAAAGGATTCATTGCTAATAACGGGAATCTCGCCGGAGATGGCCCAGGCATTGACACCGTCTTCACCGGCGGAACAAATCCGAGCTTTGAAGGCTCCTGTTCATTTCTTTATTGGCGAAAAAGATCAACTCATCGACCCGCATAAGCTGATGGTTTACTATGAGGAGCTCAAGCCGTCGACGAAAGCTGACTCAAGCTTTACAGAAATTCCTGGCGCAGACCATTTGTCGATTCTGGGGGCTGGCACAACTATCTCTCGAAAAATAGACTAGTCCAGGTGGCATTCGGCCATTTAGTGAGGGCGCAGAAACCTGTTGCCTGGCTGGCCTGGAGCCCATTTCGGTCGAGCACGGGTAAAGGGAAGAAAAACCAATGATCAAGACAATTCACAGATTAGTATTGACTTTGCCTATCCTCTACGCTTTGCCGGCCACAGTAATGTCGGAGTCTCCGGGACCCGGGCATCATGATGTACACTATCCGCTGAGCACTTTCAAGTACTTCCGTCAGAATGTCGTAGTTGCCGGAAAGGATGCAGACATCAATTTTGACGCTCGATTCATTCGTTTCCGAGCCGTTGTGACCTATCTCGGCGAATATAGACCTCTGAGCAAATCCAAGAAAGAGAAGTTTGATCTGCTGGATAACATCAATGTTCTGCACGGAAAGATACATTTTTTCAACTACGAAGTACTCATTCGCGATGAAGGCGGACGGGAATTCTGGATTCCAGCCAATCGACTGCTGGCAGAAAGGATCGATGAGGCCATAGATGAGGGTGAGGATTTTACCGCAATGCTAACCTATCTGGGTTGCTGCTACGAAGAGGATGAGCGAATTCTAAACATGAACCGGGTTGACCTGGGAAAGCCTGAAAGGATTCCCCGGCACACATGTTTTACCGACGAGCTCCTGGGAGTCAAAGTAGGGGCTGATTTTACAGAGAGTTTCGAGCAGCTGGAAGAACGGTACGGCCCGCCGTTTAGCCGTTCCCTGAACGAGAAAAAACAGGATGTAGCGGTATTCCCAGTGGATGAAGAGACTAAAACAGCGATCTATCTGCGAAACGGGGGCCCGGAGTACGCGGACACAGTGAGTTCGATCCAACTTTCCACCTATAATCAGGGCGAAATGAAATTCTACAAGGACCTGCACCTGGGAGCCACAAAACAGGAGGCAGAAGCGATTCTGGGGACTCCACTATCTGTCAGGACGGACACAAAATTTCCCATACTCTATCAGAAAGGATCTTACTGTTCCTTCGAAATGAAGGATGGCAAAATATTCTCAGTCTTCGTTTCGGAGGACCCTCATTACTGAGAGCCGAAAGTCGGATCTTTCCGGGACTCACCACGCCGGAGGTCTCACACGCAGATTGCACAGTTTCGCTACTCTATGAGATTTCGCAAAACAGACAACGGTAGCCCATTATTGCATCGTCCCGCCGGGAATCGGGCTCGGCGAATGGCCGCCGCATCGCCCTGGCGCGGTGGGTATCTCGGCAGGGCTATTCCTATTTTCATTTCGCATAGAAGCCAATTTCATCGAAGCTCTGGACTTTGCCGTTGGTATTCTGGGTCTGGATCTACTGGACGATGATGATTGGTCCAAAGAGGCGGGTTTGTTCGAAACTCCGTCCCCGGGAAGCGATTGCGAAGATTACGGCGAAGATTAGGTTTTTTTGCGACCATCTGTTGTATGCACAAACAACTTAAGACCCACGCCAGGCCGCTAGAGAGCGATCTTTTTCGACGAATTCCATGGCGCCAGAAGTCCATTGTAGGAGGTCTACAGGGAATAAAAAAGCCCGCCTCTTGCGAGACGGGCTCTTTTACCGATGGTAGCGTTCTGGCCTTTGGCCAACGCCTTCGAGTCATACCGGCTACTTAAACTCCTGGAGTAGGTGCAGCAGGCTTGCGCGGCGCCGAAGCAGGCTTGGCCTGTCCTCCGCTGGGCTGCCCTGCAATATTGCCGGCCTTCTCCTGAATCAATTTGGAAAGCTCATCCATTTTGGTGTTCAGATCGGCAATTCGCTCTTCGCCTACGAAGCTCTTGATTTGCTCGAATACTTGAGAGTAATTCTTCTGCGCTTCTTCAATGATGGCTTTCAGGTTTCCCTCTGCCTTCTCTGAAACATCTTTCACTCCCTTCAAGGTTTGATCCAGACTGTTTCGTAGTTTCACTGCAGTTTCGGAACTGTCCTGAGCACCTTTGCTCTTCAGATCCTCAAAAGACTTCTGTAGAGTGGACAGAAAACCCTGAAGATTCTCTTCCCCCGCTTTGTATAGTCCAATACCTGCGTTCACCAGATCCTGTAATTGCTTGTTATCCATTTTGCCCTCCTGTTAGCGATTTAGTGCGTTGCACCAAATCATAATGCGCCGCACAATCTGTCAAATGAATTTTATACAGTTCGGTAGAATTTTCACTCCCCGGTCTGAAATTCTCGCCGGCATTGCTCATTGGCGAGAATTCAGGAGAAGAATTCGGGGAAATAGCTCGGAGAGCAGTGTTTGCAGAGACTGCGGTAGCCCTGTGTAGGCTGGAATAAGGCCCGTTCTAACGAGCGCAATTGCTGCTTTTTTGCAGAAAAAACTTTACGGTTGGATTGTTGCATCGTTTATGACGGGTTTTTCCCGTCCATAGGAACCAGGGAAACGAAGCAAAGGACTATCCGATTAATGCATCGGTTCCTATACTGTGGCGGAAAGCAAAGGAACAAATATGGATAAAAAGAAGCTGGCAAAGTACAAAGAGATGTTGCTCAAGTCTAAAGCTGAAATCTTGCACGAGATTGAGTTCGAGAATGAGAATATCATGTACAGCGAGCAAGGCGACCTGGTCGACATCGCCGATGTGGTGATCAACAACGAGATCATGAACCGACTGTCCGATATGGACTTCGAGAAGATCAAGCTCATTGACCGGGCCCTGGAGAAAATCGAAGACGGTAGCTACGGAGTCTGTGAAGGCACAGGGAAAGCCATTCCGGAAGCTCGGCTGAACGCCATCCCATGGACCCCCTACACGGTGGAACATGCCGAACAGGTGGAGAAGCAGAAGAAAAAGGCCGCTCAGATAGAAAGCCAGGAACCAAAGTAACCGCTTCCCGGCGCCCATTCCCCTCGGGCGGGGACACCCGCCCATTCCATCCCCCTCTCCAGAAATCTATGAGTCGCATCCCGCTTAAGGGCCGTTCTCCGCTAAGAAATGGGCGGATAATGGATGACTTTTGCATGGATTTCCAAAATTATGTCTAACGACTATGAAAAAGGCATCTTCTGAACAAGCACCACCAGCCAAGAAGCAACTGGGAGAGTACAGCGGCTCCAAAATCCAGGTTCTGGAAGGTCTCCAGGCCGTCCGCAAACGTCCCGGTATGTACATCGGAACGCAGGACCACACCGGACTCCATAAGATGGTCTACGAAGTGGTGGATAACTGCGTGGACGAATTCATGGCAGACTATGCCACTCATTTCACCGTCAAGATCCTGAAAGACAACGTAATCGAAGTCATCGATGATGGACGGGGCATCCCGGTGGATATTCACCCCACCAAAAAGGTACCTACCCTGGAAGTGGTGATGACCGTGCTCCATGCCGGCGGCAAATTCGGGGACGATGCCTACGAAATCACCGGGGGCCTACACGGGGTGGGCGTTTCTGTGGTAAATGCACTTTCCGAATGGTTGGAAGCGGAAGTACACCGGGATGGCGCCATCTACCAGCAACGATACAAACAGGGCATTCCCGAAGGCCCGATGAAAAAGATTGGCAAAACCAAACTCCACGGCACTACAGTCCGGTTCAAAGCCGACCCCACCATCTTCACCACTACCGAATTCAAATACAGCACTCTACGGCAGCATTTCGAGGAAATCGCCTTTCTAAACAAAGGTCTGAAGGTCTATCTCGAAGACCATCGTACCAAGGAAGTGAAGAAAGAGGAGTTCTTGTTTCAGGGCGGTATCCAGGAGCTCATCGAAAAGCTGGCCGAAAAGAAGCAGAAGATTCACAAAAAGAGCATCTACTTCGAAGGCAGAAATGAGCACGTAAGGGCGGAAATTGCCCTGGCCTACTCGGACAGTCAGAGCGAATCTATCTTCACCTTTACCAACGGTATTAACAACAACCTGGGCGGGACCCATCTGGAAGGCTTTCGCACGGCGCTCACGCGAACGCTAAACGAGTATCTCAAGAAAGATGAAGCCTTGAAGAAAAAGATCGGCGGGGTAAGCCTGAGCGGCGAAGACGTACGCGAAGGACTGATTGCTGTGATTAGCGTAAAGCTGCCCGACCCTCAGTTTAACTCGCAGACAAAAGAGAAACTGGTAAATGCAGAAGTCAAAGGGCTAATGCAGCAACTGGTTTCCGAACATCTTACACTGTTCTTTGAAGAAAATCCCGCTGAAATAAAACCGATTCTGGAGAAATGTATTCTCTCCAGCCGGGCCAGAGAAGCCGCGCGAAAAGCCCGGGAGATGGTCACCAAGCGAAAGGGAGTTCTGGAAGGTGGCGGACTGCCAGGCAAACTGGCGGACTGCTCCGAAAAGGATCCGGCCATTTGCGAACTGTTCATTGTGGAGGGAGACTCCGCCGGCGGATCCGCGAAGCAGGGTCGAAACCGGAACTTTCAGGCGATTCTGCCACTTAAAGGAAAGATCTTGAATGTGTTCCGTGTAAGAGATGATAAGATCCTGGAAAACGAAGAGATTAAGACCCTGATTACGGCCATCGGTATTGGATTTGGAAACGAATCCATCGATCTGGACAAGCTTCGCTACCATAAGATCATCATCATGACGGATGCCGACGTGGACGGCGCACACATCAGGACGTTGATTCTAACGTTCTTCTATAAGAAGCTGCGCCCCATCGTAGACAACGGATATCTGTACATTGCTCAGCCTCCCCTGTATCTGATCCGGAATGGGAAGCAGTTCGATTACGCCTATACCGAAGAAGGAAAAGACAAGCTCGTAAAGAAATTCAATTCGGACAAGACGGTCATTCAGCGTTACAAAGGTCTGGGGGAGATGAACCCGGAACAGCTCTGGGAAACCACCATGGATCCGGAAAAGCGCGTCATGCTTCAGGTAAACCCCATCGACATCGAACGCATGCAGGCCGAGAAGATCGAAAACACTTTCAAAATTCTGATGGGCGACGAAGTAGAACCCCGCAGAAAATTCATTGAAGAGAACGCCAAACTGGTAGCTAATCTGGACCTGTAGTGCCCAAGAGCAACGACCCACTGGATACTCCGGTAATGCGACAGTATCTGGACATGAAGTCCAGGTACCCGGATTGTATTCTGTTCTTCCGCATGGGGGACTTCTACGAGATGTTCCTTGACGATGCGAAGAAGGCTGCTCCCATAATGGACATTGCCCTCACCCGCCGTCAGGGGGATGTGCCCATGGCCGGCGTTCCCTACCATAGCGTAGACACCTATCTGGCCCGGCTCGTAAATGCCGGCCTGCGCGTGGCCATAGCCGAGCAGAAACAGGATCCGGAAAACCCCAAACTAATGCAGCGCCAGGTGGTGCGTATTCTATCTCCGGGCACTCTTCTCGAAGAGGGACTCCTGCCCGGCGGAAACGCCAACTATCTAATGGCGCTGACGTTCAACGAAGATCGATGCGGCATCGCCCTGGCCGACATTTCCACCGGGGATTTCTTCTGTTACGAAACCCTGGCCGCCAACCAGCTAAATGGAATGGGGCCCGGGGATTTCATTGCCCGCTATCAACCAGGGGAAATCCTGCTGGCTTCTGATCGCCGGCAGGCTCTGGACGGATTACGCGACGAAATCAAACAGCGCATACGTCCTCAGGAATCGTACAAAGCATCGATCTCCGAAGGAATTCGTCAGATCGAAAGTCGCTATCAGGCAAAGATCGAGGGTCTGGGCTTCCAACGGGACTCCCTGGCCGCCGGGGCCGTATCGCTCATTTTGCATTACATCGCCGAAGCTTTTCCTTCCCGCCCTCCTCACTTGAAAGCGCCGGTACTTCGGGCGCCGGCGGCGGACTCCCTCATCCTGGACGAAAAAACCATACGCAATCTGGAGCTCGTGGAAAACCGAAACTCCGGAGCAACGCTTCTAAGCGTAATCGATGCAACCCGTGGGGCGCCCGGAAAAAGAGCGCTGCGAAAGAGACTGCTTTCCCCTTTTCGTTCGGTGGCGGAGATAGAGCAGTCGCAGAAGGCTGTCCGATCTCTCATTGACGGAGCCTCGCTGCCTTCGCTTTGCGACCAATTGGATCGAATCAGCGACCTGGAACGCATTTTGGGAAGAATGGAAAGCGGCAAGGTTACTCCCAGAGATTTTAGAAACATAATTCAGAGTATCCAGGCCGCCAGAAGCATTCAAGAGCAATTGGATTCGAACAGCGGGCTGGCAAACCTGCGAAATCGAGCGCCAGTGGCTGTAGATTCTTCGCTACAAGAATTGGCGGCATGGCTGGATGCCAACCTTCAGGAAGAACTGCCTGCCGTGTTTGGCAATGGACCGCTACTGAAAGAGGGCGTAGACAGCGAATTGGATGAAGCCCGGAAAGCTCGCACGGATGGGGCGCGGTGGATCCTGGAACTGGAATCCGCCGAGAAGAAGCGCACCGGTATCGCTTCCATGAAGATCAAATACAACCGTGTATCCGGCTACTTCATAGAGATCCCTAAATCCCAGGCAGCTCAGGCGCCGGAAGACTACGAAAGAAAGCAAACCCTGGTCAATGCCGAACGTTTCACCTTCGCGCCCCTAAAAGAGCTGGAACGTAAAATTCTTTCGGCCGACGAAACTATTTCTCAGATCGAACAACGATACCTGGACGAACTCACGGAAAAGATTCTTGCGCAGTCCGGAAACATTCGCGAGCTCATGCAATCCATTTCCGAACTGGATGTTTGTCAGAGTCTGGCTACTATCGCCCGCCACCGTAACTGGTGTTTGCCGGATATCGCTGCCGATGGTAGCCTGGAGATTCGCGGCGGTAGGCACCCGGTGGTAGAAAAGCATCTACCTTCGGGCGAACAGTTCATTCCCAACGACACCTACCTGGACCAGGACCGGCAGAGCTTTGCCCTGATTACCGGGCCCAACATGGCGGGTAAATCCACCTACATTCGCCAGGTAGCGATTATCCAGATTCTGTTTCAGATGGGCGCCTTTGTTCCGGCCAGTAGCGCTCGGCTGAGCCCGGCAGACCGGGTGTTTACCCGCATCGGCGCCGGCGACGATCTAAGCCGTGGGGAATCCACTTTCTTTGTAGAAATGCTGGAAACGGCATCGATCTTGAATCAGCATACAAAGGATTCGCTGATCATTATGGATGAGATTGGTCGCGGCACATCGACCTACGATGGACTGGCCATTGCGCGAAGCGTAGCCGAGTATCTCACCGAAAGAGAGCAAAGACCTCGTTGCCTTTTTGCCACCCATTATCATGAGCTCACTGATCTTGCGGATCGGCCGGGCATCTTCAACCTTACCGTGCAGGTAGAAGAACACGACGGAAAAGTAATCTTTCTGCGAAAAGTAATCCCCGGCAACGCCGATCGTTCCTACGGAATCCACGTGGCCCGGTTGGCGGGTATACCATCGTCGGTGCTTCATCGAGCCGAAGGCATCCTGGCTGACCTGGAAAACCATAGCCTGCAGGTGCGGAAGAAAACCCTGGAGACGGAGCAAAGAAGCGCAGGAAAGTCCGACGCCGAAAAAACCAGGGGCGAGGAAAGGCCGTCCAGGTCAAAGGCCAGCCGAAGCGCTGCTGGTTCCGAAGCGAGTTCCGAAGAGCCTGAATCGGAGCAAATGGGCCTTTTCTAACTTGTCCGCGAGCCCGACCTCGGGACCGGCCCCGGGGAAAACTAGCCTGAAAATCGGATCAGATGTCCGGCCGCTTTTTTTTGCTTTTCGGCACAGGGGCCCCGTTTAGAATTCTGCATCTGTTCGGGAGGCATCTATGGCGATTACGAAGAAAGGACTGGGCTGGGAGCTACTACAATCCTGGCATATCTTGCTGACTCTGGTTCCCATGGGTCTTACCGGTTGGCTGGCCTTTCTTTATCAGTCCCTCAGGGCCCGCAAAATCAAGTGGTTTCTGGCGGCGGCTGTGTATCTGGCCTTTGTTGCCGGCTTTTTCTATCTCACCGAACAACCCTATCCAGGGATGGAAGATGGGGCCGAACGTCCCGGTCATCTGATGTGGCCTATTCTCGGCCTGGTAGCTGCCGCCTGGATCATTCCTATAATACATGCGCTGATTTCTCGAAAGGAGTATCTGCTGATTCTGGAAGCGCGCGGCGAAGCCAGCGATCAAAAAGGCGATCTGCTGCGAGCGGAGATTCAGTCCAAATACAAGGTATCGGACAACAAGATCGACGATACGCTGGTTCAATACAAAGAAGACGATTTAAGCGTCAAGGTATGTCGCCTGATCTGCAACACCTTTCCGTTTTCGCCGGATTTTGAGTACTACTTCAGCGTTGAGGGCGCGGTTAAGCGGCTGGATGCATCGGCGAGTCCACAGACCATCGCCAGGGCCAAAGAACTGGCCAAAGGCGACGATATGGTGCGCGCCGTAAAGGTGGCGTCCGCAGTGGATATTGCCGACGGCGGTCTGGGGGTTTTCACCGGAATCAAGAATGCGTACGATCATATCAAAAAGAAGGAAGGAATTCGCACCTTCGAGGCGGATCCGCAGCAGGCGGCGGATGCTGGCATCAAGGCCATGACCATCGCCTATTTGATCGGAGATCTTTTCCCCGGTTCCATTCCGGAAAAGGTCCAAAGATTCTTTGAAACCCGGGCCGGTCAGGAAATGGCCGTGTATTTCGCAGGCGCGGAGATCGCTCTGCCCTTTACCGACAACCTGCTGGAAGGAGCCGGTAACTGGCTCAACCAGCTCCTAAATCAACAGGGCGATGCCGCAGAGAAGAAATTCGCGGAGTTCGCCGGCCAGGGTTCCATTTCCGAGGTAAAACAGATTCTTCAGACATTTGGCGAAACCATGGACCGTACCCTGGTTCAGGTTAAGGGCTATCTGGATCCGTTCATGGATCGAGTTCAGGGTTCCCTGCCGGGCATTATGAATGCTGCGGACTCGGTAACCGGCGGCGCCGCAACAGCTCTGGATATGCTACCGATCTGGAAATTGCTGGGATCCCGGGTGGCCGCCGAAGCCTGTGCGTTACGGGCCATCCGCGGCTGGGACGACTAGAAGTTAAAGGTACCCGGCATAGACTCGCGGAATAGACGGCAGGTTAAGGGCAGCGGCCTGGACCCGAAGTCTAAACTGCAAAGTCAAGGCCAGAAGCCGTCGAAGTCCAGACCGAAAGTAAAGTCTGGACTTCGCGAAATGGCGAAAAGGGCAATGCAACAATCCACGCTTCAAACCGCGCCGGACGGAAGCTCGTTTTCCAGCATTTCCACCACTCGTTGCATTTTCAATATGTGATTGTACAGATCGCCGGCGCTTCCCTCCTCTTCAACCCTGCTATGTAGTTCAAGTTGCGTCAGGGCCACTCCATCCTGGTTCCAGAGGCGCAGCGCCGCATCGCGACCAATCATATTCACTTCCCAGTCAGGAACCACCGATACGTTGCCGCCGCTGGCCTGGGCCAGACTCATCAAAGCCTGTCGAGTTACGGGGGACAATCGACCGTACTTATTCTTTTGCTCGTCCAGGGACACTCCGGACAGATCGCCAATGTAAACCCCTGGATCCATCTCGGTCCAGCCTCCCACCGAACGGAGCATACTCTGACTCTCGGTAAAAACGCTTAGATAGAACGGATCGTGCTCCGTCTCTCGAATCTTCAGTCGTATCTGCAAAGCCCGGTTACCCTTTTCAGTCATGGGTGAAGTCCAATCGTTGCCGGTGATCTGCACGTATTTGAATCCTATCTTTCGGCCATTCAAGCTGCCGCTAATGTAGGTTCGCTTTGCGATTATGAATGACTGCAGGTCGGGTATGTGCTGCTTCAAGTCCGCCATAATTCCCGATAGCGCGCTGTGACGCGCATCCAACGTCCGGCGGGCCAGGGAAATCCCCAGAAATACGCCGCCAATCAACATAAAGAAAACCACTGTAAGAAGAACGATGATGGCTGTTTCCTGTGTCATACTCGGGAAAACCTGGCGGTTCCAAGAACAGTTGCAATCAAAACTCTGTTCGAATGCTTCCACCGGGGGCGCGCTTCTTGCCTTGCTGATGGCACTAACGGAAGTTTTGCCCAGGAGCCCGGGAAAGAAAACCGCTGGAATGAGAACCAGGATACCCCGGGCTTCGTCCAAGAGAGGCAATCCGACGATGGGCCTTCGGGCCCTTTTTTTGCGATTGAGTGCCAGAGCGCCGATTCATGGAATTTCAATCCGTTCCAGAGCAAAACCGAACCAGAGCGAGAGGAAACCGCTCTAGCACTAACTTCATGAGAAAGAATCTAAAACACAGGTTTCGAATTCGCAGCGCCAGCCTTCGGGCCAGGCTCCTGGTCGCCACCATTGCCCTCTTGCAGGTATCCCTTTCGGGCTGCCAGGAAGCCCCATCAAACAGAATCTGCACGCAAATAGGCTGCGGAGACATGGGACTGTCTGTAACCATCCACGACCTTCCCGACGGCGAGCACGAAGTAGCCCTCACCGCCGACGGCAAAACCCGTATACTGGAATGCGAATCCAGTATTGAGCGCACCGTTGAAGACAGAAGCACCAATACCGTAATGCATTCCGGAGGGCCCTGCGGCGTTTTTCTTCCGGGCAAATGGAAAGAGATAGAGGTTTCAGTGAATGGACGGTACCTGGGCCGCCACGAATTAGAGTACCGCGCCTATTATCCCAACGGCCCCCATTGCGCGCCGGAATGCCAGGGGGCCAGTCTGGAAATCGATTTTGAGGATTAAGAAACTCGCGCTGCCATCGCTTAGTCCATCAGTTCAGCGGGTGCGCTGAATTCTTTCCAGGGCTGGTCTTCCGGAAAAAAAGGACGATAATTGTATACGATTTTCCCTGCGCGGATGGCTGACCGGAAATCCTCATCCAGCTCCACATGGGGGAATCGGAACTGACGAATCTTCAATGGCCATACATTTCCGTCCACTCGAAGCATGGCATCGTTTCCCGTACCGGCCAGCGCGTATATTCCCGGCTGAAGTTCAATCAGGCTCATGCTGTACAGGCTCATGGACATGGCCTCCGGTTCACCTTCCGAATACATGGCGGTATAGATTTCCAATTCTACGGTCTGACCGGTGCGAATATTAAAAACGGTGCCTGCTCCTGATGGTCCGGCATTCACCCCGGAAACAACCAGGAGATGCTTGCCCAGGGGATACAGTCCGTAATTCACTTCCGGTTCTGCATCCAATCTATGGCGCTTAACGCTACCGTCCGGCAAGTGGCATACGATTTTCAGATGGTCTTCCCCGGTGGTGCCGGTCACTCGGCTTCCGTCATTGAGTACCACCGAGCTGCTTTCTCCGGGACTGAACATTTGTCGGTTCATGCTTTCAGGGCGGGAACTGGCAACAATTCGAGGATAGGAGATCTGATCTGTAGGGGATCCTTCTTTAATTTCTTCCGGGTTTCCGGATGCCGGGTTTTCCGCGCCGGGGGGCTCCGATGGCGCCGGTTGCATCAGCAGGCAGCCGGTAAAAGAGGTGGAAAGCAAAGCCATTGGAATCCAGGAAAAAGGACGAAAGTCAGCGCGGGCAAACTGCGGGTAATGTATCCAGGCTTGAGCTCCCGGCCGCACCCGGGCTTTCCTGGAATTCGCCTGCCCGGACTGCCGACGCCTGCCAGAAGCCTGAAATTGAAAGAAACGACTGAGAATCATACTTGAACTCCATGCTAGATACTGGAGGCAGCCCCGAAAGGCGCCATGGTTGAGTGACTGAGGCACCGGCGGATTCCGTCCGTGGTCCTCGAACTCACGAGTGCGGGGCGGCTCTAGGCTTTGCTCCGGCTCTTCAAAAACTGATGCACTTCATCATCTTTCAAGGGGCTGGCCCAACCGAAGGCCTTGAAGAGAAGCGGAGCCCAGTACACAGCCCAGAGAATAATCAGAAAGTACCTAACAAAACGAACGATGCCTTCGAGCACTTCCCCTTCTACCTGAAACAGTAGTTTGGGCACTACACGAAAGAAACCAATACCGGCAAAACCAATAACGAATACGCCCAGGATCTTGAGCGGAGTCTTATGAAGGACAAAATGATTGGATCGCTCGGATAGCGCCAGAGCGGTTCCCAGTCCGGCCATGGTGGCTCCAATGGAAATGAATGTATCCAGGCTACGCGGATCGAAGGACTCCTTGAGCTTCGCCAGGTCCGCCGAATCCAGTCCCACGGCCATGGTGGACATGGTCTGCCAGTTGGCCGGATCTTCATGGTCTATGAGGCTCCTCAGGATTACCGCTACCAGAATGAGTACCAGCGATACGGCAAAACTGATCAGGATCTTTGGTCCGGTAGACTGCTTTTCGAACCAGGCGATAACGCCATCGGTAGTGCGAATGTAAACGTACAGGCAAATAGCGCCCAGAGCGATTCCACCGATGATATCCTGGGGGAAGTGCACTCCCAGAACCAGCCTGGAAAAACAAATCAAACAAATGAGGATGAAGGCGGCAGGGAAAACGATGGCGCCCTGCTGGCGAAAGACATAGGCCAGATAGCCCCATATGGTCACGGCATTCTGCGAGTGTCCGGAAGGTATACCATAACTGCTTTCGAATACGTATCCCTTGATTTCGGAACTCACCCAGTATGGTCGGGGCTCGGTGAGCCAGAGCTTGAAAAATGAGTTTGTGTAAGACGAAAAGAGCAGCATGCCCAGAAGTCGCACTCCGATGGCGGGCTGCACAAACCAGAAGAAGATGGGCACCAGAATGAAATAGAATGTTTCATTTCCCAGGTAGGTTACCAGCTCAAAAGGGAGTATGGGTAGCCCCCAGGTTTGAATCTCGGCAACAATATCGCCGCCCCATTTCCAGATACCTTCTCCAAGCATGGATGTATAGGGTGCGCCTTCCAGCTACTGTAAAGCAAAAACCGGACTTGATTTCCTGTAGCCGTTACGGTCCGTTGACAGCATGCATGGTAGCCAGATAGCGGAGTTCCCGCTGGAAGAGATACAGAAGCGCCTGGAATTGGCAAAGGAGCTGTTGCCTTCTCTGGGACAGAAGCTACTTCAAATTCAGCCGCAGCTGCATATTGAAAACTCCGCGAATTCCCGATCGGATCTGACTTTGATGAATCGGGCGGACCAGGAGATTGAAGGTCCACTGCTGGGTTCGCTAAGGGAGTCTTTTCCCGATGACACCTATCATGCTGAGATGGTAGACCCGGGAGGAGACCAGCTCGATTTCACCTGGTGGATCGATGCCGTGGACGGTACTCGTAATTTCATTCATGGACTTCCTTTCTATTGTATGTCTGTAGGGATCTCCTTTCGCGAGACCCCGGTGGCCGGCGCCGTCTATGTTCCGGTACTGGGCGAGATGTACTGGGCCATTTCCGGTTCCGGCGCTTTTAAGAACGATCAGCCTATCTCGGTATCCCGAATCGCTCAGATGGATCGATCCCTGGTGGCCACCGGGCTGCCTTACGAAAGAAAAGAAATCATCACTCGTTTAATCTCGGATATTTCCGCTTTCGTATCCAGCGGCACCGGTCTCCGTCGCACGGGCTCGGTGATTCTGGATCTGTGCTACGTGGCCGAAGGCCGGTTTGATGCTATGTGGGAACGGGGCGTAGATCCCTGGGATTGTTGCGCTGCCTCCGTCATTATCAAAGAAGCCGGCGGAAGGCTTTCCGGATTCTCCGGAGAAATCTTTCACATTAAACAGCAGGACCTGGTCGCCTCCAACGGAATACTGCATACCGAGATGCTGGAGATTCTAAAACAGGCTCGAGAAATCGAAGGCATTAACTGAATCGGCAGCCTTTGGGCGACCACCCCATCGGCAGCTTCCAGGCGACCATGGATTCGGCGGCTTTCGGGAAACAACGAACCGGCGATTTTTCAGCAGTCCAGGGCTAAGCCCCCGGGCGACTCGATACTGGAGATGGACGGGTCTACGTGCGAAAGCGCTCTAGTAGGATCCGAAAACTTAATTCGTCGAATCGTCCCCGCGCTTTCGCTTCAAAGCATTCAAATGCCGGATTTCATGATAGGCCTGGATCCACATCCAATCCATAAGATTCACGCCACCAAAGATAGCATGGGGAATACCGCGCTTCTGTAGATCCGATTTCGATTTGCCATCCAGCGCTTTTTCCGTTTTGTCCATGGCTTTCTGTAGATGCTCTTTGCAGGTAGCAAGATCCCAGTTTTCTTTCGGAATCACAACATCCGGGGCCTCGGCATTTCCCGTTTTCAGAATATCGCTTTCGTAGGCTTCGTAATCAAGGTCCTGACATTCATCGCCGGAAAGTCCGATTTTTCCCGCCATGATGGCCGGAAGGGCCCGGGCCATACTCCATTGAGTCAAATACAAATGTTCGGCAATCTGCGAGGGCGACCACCCCCCCGCTTCAGGGGCCGCGGCGAACTCCGCGTCCGGAATGGACTCCAGGTATTGCAGAACTTGCTGGCGGAAGTCCTTCCATTGATCCAGCATCTCCTGTGGACTGTTCACTTCTGTAGGATTGGCCATGACTCCAATAAAGAAAACCGGGAATGCGAGTATAGAACAAAAAGCTTTTGCCACAAACCGTGGAACGGATACTGACCCATGCACGAGCCCACACTCACTGTAAATATGGCCATGACCCTGGATGGCAAAGTAATGCTTCCGGACGGTACCTGGCATGGACTGACCTCGGCAACGGATCGAAAAACCATGGATGAGTATAGAGCCCGGGCGCAGGCCTTGATAGTGGGCAGAAACTCCGTGGAAAAAGACAATCCGGTATTTGCGCTCAAGGATGGCAGGCCAGGTCCCCGCCCGGTCATGATCTGCCGCTCCCGATTGCCCCGTCCGGACCTCCGGTTCTTCCAGCATGAACCAATATTGTATACCAGCCCGGCCCTTGCTGAAAGTGCGGAAGGCCACAATCTCAGCAAGCAGGCCGAGGTTGTATGCGCTGTGGAACTGGAACCTACTTCGATCATCCGGGATCTAAGTAGTCGGGGCTACAACCGACTGCTGCTTGAGGGCGGTCCTGCATTGAACGCCGCTTTCTTTCGCCTGGATCTGGTGGATACACTGCATATAACTATAGTTCCGTACATACTGGGAGATTCCTCCCTTCCCGGTATTGTGGATTCCGATAGCTGTTTACCGGATTTTAAGGAGCGTAGCTGGAAGTTAGTTCGTTGTGAAAGAATTGAAAACGAAATCTTTACAGAATACCGTCGGCAAAGAAAGTGAGCCATGGTTCGTGAAAGGGTTCTGCCGGCAGTCTATATTGGCATTTCTGTACTGATTGTTATTCTCCTTTCTGTCTACGGAATCCTGGTTTTCAGACTACCCTCCTACAACGGCTCCCTGAAAACAAAACACGTCACTGCCGAGGTTCAGATACACCGGGACCGCTCCGGCATGCCGCACATAATCGCTTCCTCGGATGAAGACGCTTATTTTGGTCTGGGTTATGCCATGGCTCAGGATCGTCTGTTTCAGATGGATCTGCTTCGCCGGGCTGCCACCGGTCGCCTGGCCGAAGTTCTGGGACCGGAGCTTCTGAAGACAGACATCCTGTTTCGCACAATCACAGCTCCCATCCCGGCCACAAAGATCTATGCGGAGATGCCGGAGGAAGTCAGAAATGCTGTGTTGGCATTCAGCAAAGGTGTTAACCTGGCCATGGAGCGGGAATCCCGTCCGGTGGAATTCCTGCTGCTGGGCTATTCGCCGGAGCCCTGGAAGCCCGAGGACTCCCTTTCGGCGCTCTATATCATGTCCTGGGATCTAAGTCCGGCCTTTTCGCAGGAAATACTATTTCACATAATCCAGCAGCGATTGGGGCCAATAAGCGCAGGTATTCTTTTCAGCGAATACGTAGATCGCGGTCCGGACATTCTTACCGGCATGCAGGCCTCCGCCTATCGTCCTGATAATGAATTGTTCGCCAGGGATGATCCGGCACCGGGCCTGCGCGAAGTGGAATTGCTGGAAGCGGAGCTTACGGAAAGCCAGATTTCGCACAGGCAAGAATCGCTCCCCGGGATTTCGCATCCAATGGCTACGCGCGCTCAAGAATCCCACGCTCAGGTGTTCCGGACTTCCACGGGAAGTGTATGGGAAAAGCTGTGGGCCGCTGCGGTTCCAGGGGATAAAATGAATGCAACGACTCCGGGGGCGAAAACAGAAAAAGACGAAGTGTTGGAGACCAGATTACGATATGCGCTGCGGGCCCATCAACTATTCGAATCCATAGCCGGAAGCCCCGGGGCCGGCGCTTCCAACAACTGGGTGATTTCGCCGGACAAATCGGCCACCGGAACAGCGGTAGTGGCCAACGATATGCACCTGGGTCACGGAATACCGGGTATCTGGTATCAGGCGCACTTAATCAGTCCGGATCTTAACGTTACAGGAGTGATGCTTCCCGGGGTTCCTTTTGTGGTAGCCGGGGGCAACGAGCACACGGCCCGCGGATTCACAAATGTAATGCTGGACGATATTGATTTTTATAGAGAAAAACTGGATCCCGATAATCCGGACCGCGTAATGTATCGCAACCGCTACGTGGATATCGAGACTATCAAAACAACCATTCAGGTCAAGGGAGAGGACCCGGTAGAGCATACCATTCGCATCACACCTCATGGGCCAATCATAACGGATATTCATCCCTTGCTGCGCAAAGAGGCGGATCATCTGGACGCATCGAGTATCCGCGATTCCCTGCAGGGAGAGGCCATCTCAATACGGTGGACTCTCTATGATCACACGGACGCCGCCCTGGGCCTGTACAGGGCCAATCGAGCCAGATCTATAAAGGACATCGAAAAGGCCCTGGAGAATTTCAAGATACCCGCGCAGAACTGGGTTTATGCGGACTCCGAAGGGAACATCGGCTATACGGCGGCGGCGGGTATTCCTGTTCGACAGGGATTCAGCGGCCAGGGACTTCTAAGGGGCTGGGATGGAAGTCAGGAATGGAACGGCTACGTTCCCACCGCCAGACAGCCATCCGTGCGAAATCCCAAGGAAGGATGGATTGCCTCCGCCAACAACAGGCATTCGGAGAACTTCCCCTACACCATCTCCAATTACTATGCCAGCCCCGATCGATATCAAAGAATCCAGCAGCTTCTAAACACCACCGACGGCCTGGACCGAAAAGATCATCAGCGGTTACAGATGGATGTGTTTAACTTCCAGGCGCGGAATCTAATGCCCTACTTCCGCCAAGCACTGGATCTTCCCTTTCCGCAAACCGACGATCGCTGGACGGACCAGAACCTGGAAAAGGCCCGAAACCTGCTTCTGGACTGGAATCTGCAGAATGATCGCAGTTCCAGCGGCGCTGTTGTTTATCACTATTTTCTGATAACGTTAGTTAAAAACATATTTGAACCGGTGATAGGTTCGGATCTGTTTCCTTACTATGCTTCCAATCGCTATACAATGTTCAATACTTTGCAGAACATCCTTCGTAGTCCCGAGCATCCGTTCTATGAAAAAGGCAAGCTAAGCCGGAATGAAATAATCAGAAAATCCTTTGAACAGGCAATACGAACTCTGTTGAACAAGCATTCCACGGCCACAGAAGTCCGCTGGGCCGACATCCACAGCCTGGAATACAAGCATCCTTTTGGAAGAGATTCCGCCTTGTTGGGATACTTTTTCAACCGGGGCCCCTTCCCTATCGATGGTTCCTGGAGCACCGTGGCTCCGGCAGGGTTCAAGATCCAGGACCTCGACTCCGCGGAATTCGCGGTAACGCATGGAGCTTCCCAACGAATGATCTATGACGTGGGCAACCCGGACGCATCGGTAACCGCCTTGCCCGGCGGCATTAGCGGTCAATTTCTGAGCCCCCACTATGACGATCAGATCCAGGATTATATCGAAGGCGGTTACAGGGCTTCGCCGTTCAGGGAAGAAGAAGCCCGAAAACTGAGCAAGTATCTATTGGTTCTGCAACCGGCAGACTCGAACGATTAATCTCGGCGCCTCGGAAGCCATTGCAATCATGCTCAAATTGCTCAATAGACTGTCTTGAATCGTGCAGGATGCCCACAGGCAAGGCATCCCATGGTTTCCAATGGTCTTGCAGGCGAAGCCCGGAAGTTCAGCCCGGCCCCTCTTTCGTGGGCCAGCCGGCAGTTTAGCCATTAACTGTCCAGAGCCGGGCGAAGTCTGGCGCTACACTTGACACTGCCCGGGCATAAAAATACCTTCAACAAGGTGAAGGCTTCAGGTTTCTCAGTTACCGGTCTTGTGCGAAGTAGAAACGAGGATTCAGCGCTTATCGAAAGCACGCTGGTGCAGGATGCTAGTTTTCGACTACACTCTGTTGAACTCCAAACCCCGGGATGGATTGCAGTTGCGGACGGGCTGGGAGGCCATGCGCACGGGAACGTGGCCAGCCAGACTTTGCTATATTCGCTTATCTCAGAAGACCCTCCCTTCAAAAACCAGGAGGACCTGAACGAATTCGGCGCATTTCTATCCGCCAAACTGGTGGAAAAATCTAGAGAGCTTCATGACAGCGATACAATGGCCTCTACGTTCACCGGCTTGTACATCACCGAGGACCATATACACTTGATCCATTGCGGCGATTGCCGGGCTTATAGAGTGGATCGGGACGATGAGTCCCATGCGCTGCTAACCATTGATCATACTATGGTCTTCCAGGACTATTTACGGGGCGAATTGTTCCTGGAACAGGTGCGCACCCATCCAATGAAAAACCGGCTTACCCGATGTATACAGGCCAGGGAAGAGATTCCGCAGTTGGACCATAAATCCTTTCCGCTAAAGAAAGGCATGCGATTCCTGCTGGTAAGCGACGGAATATGGGAGTCCATGCATCATGAACAATTGATGCGACAAACAAAGGACGGCCCGATTCAAGAATGCTGCGAGAGCGTGTACAGGAGCTACTGGGAATCCGGAGCCCGGGATAACGGCAGCCTGGTACTGCTAGAAACCTGAGAGGCTATACGGCAGGACAGCTTCTGGTTCGGGTTGACGACGATTCACCCACCGGAAGAAAGCAATCGTTCCACAAACAGGGCTTCCCATACGGTTTCGGCCACCAGGGCCATGCCTCGAGCGTTGGGATGTACTCCATCGGGCAGGCAGAGCTCCGAATTCAACATCACCCCTTCCAGAAAGAAAGGCAGTAGCTCCACTTGAAATTCGCTTTCCAACCGGTCAAAGATGGCTTCGAACCGCCTGGCTCGGTCAGGATCCATGCCCGGAAGCGCAGGCATCCTTGCCACGAAGATCTGAATGGCCGGATTGGATCTTCGGGCGTCCTCTATGATTTTCCCAAAGTGGTTATAAGAAAACTCGGGATCTGTCTGATTGAACAGGTCGTTGGCGCCCAGAAAGACTACCAGGTAATCCACCGGTGCATGTTTCTTCAGCAACGGGCCGAGTCGATAGTAGGCATCCATCACCGTATCGCCGCTAATGCCTCCATTCACCACTTTCCAGGATCGCTCTTGATTTTCCAGTTTCCGCTGAATAATCGCCGGAAAGGATTGATCCGGCAACAGGCCATAACCTTCGGTAAAGCTATCGCCCAGAAATAGAATCGTAGGTTGCATGAAGTAATCCTTGATAGAACAGCCAGCGATGAGCGCAAGGAGGGCCAAAGTGACGGTACGAACGCCCAGTCCGCGACACATGAGATCAGATCCGGTCTCTATGATTCGAACCCCGCAATAAGACCGAAGTCAGGGAGTTTCCAGAATGGCCAGGGTATCGCCCACGTTTACGGATTCGCCGGATTTTTTCAGAATGGTCTTCAGGACTCCTTTTTCGGGACTCTCCAGCGGAAAGGCGGCCTTGTCGGTCACCAGTTCACAGAGCTCCTGGCTTTCGTCGACCTGGGTTCCTTCTTCCACGTTCCAGCCCACAACCTCAATTTTCTCTGCATCTCCAATGTCGGGCACCATTAGCGGTATTTCACGAGCCATAGAACGATACCGCTATGGCCGCATGCAATTGCAACAGCAAAACTCCGATTCCCATTGATTTCCTCTATGCTATTGATTATCCTGGTAGTATGAATCGCCTCCCCGTACCCACCGACGATCAGCTGAGAGACACCCTTTCGGCCACCATGATGCCCCATGACCTGGAGCAGGCTCTGCCGCTTATCCATGAAATCAATGAGCTGAAAAAAGCGAAAAACGCCGTCATCCTGGGCCATAACTACATGACTCCGGACGTGTATCATGGCGTGAGCGACTATGTGGGGGATTCCCTGGGACTGGCCCGACTCTCGGCAGAAACGCAGGCAGACATTGTCCTTTTTAATGGCGTCCATTTCATGGCCGAAACCGCCAAAGTGCTGAACCCCACTAGAAAAGTGCTCATCGCCGATCCCGAAGCCGGTTGTTCGCTGGCCGAAAGCATTACTCGCAAAGATGTTCAGGAGCTCAAGAAGAAGTTCCCGGGGGTGCCAGTAGTAACCTACGTAAACTGCTCGGCCGAGGTTAAAGCAGAAACAGACATTTGTTGCACCAGCGCCAATGCATTGAAGGTCATCGAAAGCCTGCCTGATGATACCATCATCTTTCTACCGGATGCCTATCTGGCGAAGAACATGCAGCAACAGACAAAAAAGCGGCTCATCGCCTGGGAAAACGGCAAGTGTATGGTCCATGAGCTGTATTCCGGCGATGACGTTCGCGACATGCGACGTCAGTTTCCGGACCTGGTTGTCATCAGCCACCCGGAATGCGATACAGATGTTACCGAAGCTTCAGACTTTGCCGGCTCCACTTCGCAGATGGAGGACTTCATCCGAAACAGTCATCAGAAAAACATCATGCTGCTTACCGAGTGCTCCATGGGAGATAATCTGCGGCACAAGTTTCCGGATCGGCACTTCATTTCCACATGCCATACCTGTCCGCATATGAAAAAAATCACGCTGACCAAAGTGCGGGACGCCTTAGTAAAAGAACAATTTGAGATCCATCTCAGCGATGAGATCATAGAAAAGGCCCGAAAATCCGTAGAAAGAATGATTGAAATCGGGTAGGCCTTATCAGATCCTGCTGCCGTTGCGGTTTGCGGGACTCACTTTATCAAACGCCCCGGAAACCTGTAGCCAGGACAAATAGAGCGCAGTCAGGATACGAATCGAGTATGGAACAAATCAAGAAATATACACTACCCATTGTGATCGGAATCGGGTTACTATTGCTGCTATCGTTTAGCACAATCAGTAACTACTATCTGGATTATCAATGGTACAAATCTCAGAAGCTGGGTAGCCTGTTTTTCACCTATTTCTGGCTCAATTTGCTGCCTTTTCTGGGCGGTTTCCTGCTTGCTCTCCTTTTCTATCTTCCTGTTTACAAGTTCAACACAAAGAGCCTTCGCCTATTATTCTCGGAGGGGATGTTTACAAAAGGATGGAACTATCTATTTGCGGCCATTCCCTTTGTGGCCGCTTTTCTGTTTCATGGCCCATCGGCCGTAACTCTATCGGATTCCATTCCTCTGTTTTTTTACGGATCTAACGCTGGCGTGGCGGATCCAATTCTGGGCGTAGATGTTAGCTTTTACATGTTTGATCTTCCATTTTACAAGGGAATCATCCACTATTTTCAGATTCTCATCATCGCTCTGGTGATCTACAGCGCCGCCATGTTTTACCTACCTGTACAGGCTGCGGGCATTTCCGGGAAACTGCACTACAAAGACGCTTTGATTTTCCGAATCACGGTTCTGGGCTCCGTGCTCGGTGCTCTGTTTCTGGCCGTTCTGGCAGTGGATTTCTGGCTGGACAGTTACGAATTGATCACCACCGGCACATCTAGCACTGTGGCGGGAGCCGCTTATACGGACGCCAACTTCACTCTGTACGGTTATCGCATCCTTTCCATAATCTCCGCGCTGGCGGCTCTGGTAGCCCTGTTCGCGCTTATTCGAAAGTCCTACAAAACAGCAGCCATTGCCGTGGTTTCGGTTTTTGCGCTGTACATTGTAGGGGTTCGTCTGGTACCTTTTCTGATTCAATCGCTGCAGGTTAATCCGAACGAATTGACCATGGAAGAGCCTTACATTGAACACAGCATCGCCTACACGCGAAAAGGCTATGGACTGGACAAAGTAAAGCGAAGCAATTTTGAACCAGGCCAGGGAATTGACCCGCAAACCGTGCAGAGAAACCAGGAGTTGATCTCCAATATCCGACTCTGGGACTATCGTCCGCTGAAAGCCACCTTCAAGCAACTCCAGGAGATTCGACCGTACTACGAATTCGCCGACGTGGATGTGGATCGTTACCGTATCAACGGCCAGCTACGTCAGGTAATGCTCAGCGCCAGAGAGCTCAACGCATCGGAATTGTCGTCGCACGTACAGAAGAACTGGATCCCCATGAAGCTTCAATACACCCACGGCTACGGGGTAGTGATGAGTCCTACAAACCGTGTCACCGAGGACGGCTTGCCGGAGCTATGGATCAAGAACTTCCCGCCAGAAATCAAGCAGGAAGGATTGCCCGAGTTCACGGAACCGCGCATCTATTACGGAGAAATCCAGGAAAGCTACGTGGTCGTCAACACCGGCATGAACGAGATCGACTATCCGGCCGGACAGGAGTTCGCCGAAACGCGGTATGCCGGCGATGGGGGGATACCACTCGGTTCGGGCCTGCATCGGTTACTGATTTCATGGCCCTTTGATACCTACAAGCTCTTAACGGCCGATGCCGTTAAGAGCGAAAGCCGGTTACTCATTCGCCGAAACATTCACGAAGCTGTGCGACGACTGGCCCCTTTTCTGGAGTTTGATGACGATGCCTATCCAGTAATTGGCAAAGACGGCAAGCTCTATTGGATCATCGACGCCTACACGACCTCCAGTCGCTATCCGTACAGCGCCCGAATCAATCCGGACTTCCTGTCTTCTTTATCCAACCGACTGAATCTGCGCCGTTTTGGCGGAATCAACTACATTCGAAACTCGGTGAAAGTAGTGATCGACGCCTACAATGGTCAGGTGGGAATGTTTGCCCTTGACGAACAGGATCCCGTAATCAGGGCCTACAAAGAGTTCCTGCCGGAACTTATCCAGCCCATGGACCAATTCCCGGCATTTCTCAAGCCCCATCTGCGGTATCCGGAAGCCATATTCATGATCCAGGCCTCCATTTATACGGACTACCATATGCAGGATCCGCAGGTCTTCTATAACCGGGAGGATCGATGGGAAATATCCCAGGAACTGTACAACAAGAACAAACAGATGGTGGAGCCCTACTACGCTATTATCAAACTACCCGGCGAAGAAGAACCGGAAACGGTAATTATGCTACCCTTCATTCCCAAGAACAAACAAAACCTGGTTTCCTGGATGGGCGTGCGTTGCGATGTGGACCGGGGCCTGGGCGAGATCCTGGTTTTCGACTTTCCCCGTTCCCGCCAGATTTACGGCCCAATGCAGATTGAAGCCCGAATCGACCAGGATGCGGAGATTTCGCCCCAGCTTTCGCTATGGGATCAGCAGGGTTCCTCGGTGATTCGCGGCAATCTTCTGGTCCTACCCATTGAAGATGAGCTCGTTTATGTAGAACCGCTCTATTTACAGTCCGATGAGAGCCCCTTTCCGGAACTCAAGCGAGTCATTGTGGCCAGCGGAACAAGCATTGCCATGCGAAGCACTCTGCAGGAAGCCATTGAAGCCGTAGCGCGAAATCGCACCGGAACGGATCAGCCCGGGGCGGAGGATGCTCCTTCGGTGGCGGTGGATCCGAAACAACTGGTTCGCCAGGCAAAGGAATCTCTGCGACAGGCCAAATCGGCCGCCGGGCGCGGAGACTGGGAGCAGTTCGGAAAGTTTATGGATGAACTGGAAAGATCCCTGGACCGGATTCCATCCAATTGATTTCGTAGAGTTGCGGGCCGTTTGAAGCACTTCGATTTACCATCGCCTGGTAGGCACAGAAAGGCCTGTCTTATTATTCAGATTCAGAGGAGAACAGGAATTTGGAAATTCGCATAGGACAGGGCATTGACTTCCACAGGCTTATCGAAGATGAGAAACGGCCTCTAATGCTGGGCGGCGTGGAGATTCCTGGATCGCTGGCTCTAAAAGGTCATAGCGATGCGGACGTTATCCTCCATGCAATTACCGATGCCATCCTGGGAGCCCTGGGTCTGGGAGATCTGGGAGAGTTTTTTCCCGACACGGACCCTGCATTCAAAAACGCCGACTCCAGCGTACTTCTGGAAACGGCCCTTCAGGAGATGCGAAAGAGAAGCTACCGGGTCAATAATGTGGATCTAACGGTGATGGGTGAACGCCCAAAACTGGCCCCATATCGAGCGCAGATCAAAAAAAAGTAGCCTCCTTGCTTGCAATTGCAGAAGAAAGCACAGGAATCAAGGCCACCACAACAGAAAAAATGGGTTTCCTTGGCCGATCCGAAGGCCTGGGATGTATGGCAGTGATTCTGCTCGTTCAATAATTACCTGGCAAGTCCCGAAATAAAAAAAGGGACGGAACGAGCTACCGAGGGCTGATGCGCAATTGCACCTATATCAATATTCGAGCCCGGCGAGGTTCGTCGCCGATGCATCTCTTCCAGGAGACTCCTCGGATATTTACCGCCCCCGTTGTATCTGGCCGTTCCCGATTCATGCGGCCTTTCTCCTTTCGCCCGTTGGGTTTCTCCAGCCAGAGGCAACGCCTATCGTTTCGCGCAATAATACTGCTTCTGACCGTTTTGTCCCTCACTGCCTGCAACAGAGAAAACTCCGCCTATACGAAGATAGATCTGAACGAACAACCGGCTCGCGTAGCGCCAGGACTGGTGGATCCTCAAGCCACGGATAACCCTGGCTGGGTTCGCATTCCGGCCGCCAACCCCGACCAGCAACGACCGCTAAGACTGCATTCCCTGGGCTTGCCCGGAATACCGGAACGAAAACCGGTACAATGGTGGGATCGCCCCATGGAAGACTTTTCGGTGGAAATCTGTTTTTCTGTGGATCAGAAGCAACTGGAAAAGCTTACATCGCCGGCCCTGCATCTGGCTCATATAGGCGAAAAGTGGGCCATCCACTTAAACGGAACAAAGCTCATGAGCAATCTGGAGGCCCCGGAATCGCGAAGCCGAAGAAACCTGATATTTCCGTTGGATGTGCGGCTCTTCCAGGAGGGCAGCAATTGCCTTCTGTTTCACATACGAGGAGATCCTGTGAATATGGAAACCGGCCTCTATTATGGGGGGCCCTATCGCATCATTGAATACCAGGCGATCGTAGAAGACAAATCCGAAGCCATCAAGCTTTCTTTGATCAGTATCTATCTGGCCATCGGTTTGTTTCATACGCTTTTCTTTTTGCAGAAGAAGAGAGATCGATATAACGTCTACTTCGGGCTGTTTTCCGGCATCATGGCGCTCTGGCTGTTTTCCCGGTCGTCGTTGATTTATTCGGTGATTCCGCAGTACCCCATCACTTTGCGCCTGGAGTTGCTCGCTCTATTTCTGCTGCTGCCGTCCTTTGCCTCTTTTGTGCAATCGGCCCAGGGCGGAGTACACGTCTGGTTCATGCGGACTCTGTGGATCAGCCATGGTCTGTTTCTCCTCCTGCTTTTGTGGCCCTCGGTAAACCTGCTTCAGGATCTGATTACCTGGTGGCGTGTACTGGCAATACTGTTCCTGTTCTACTTTCTGATCATCATTCCGATGCGATTCTGGCGCTATGTAAGGCTCTTTCAGCTCCGCTACCAAACCCTGGAGTCAATGAAGAAGGCCATTCTGAATACGGTGCCGGGTAACCTGCTCATTGGCACTGTGGTGGTGGTCCTGGCCGGCATTTTCGACATCGTGAACGCTTCCCAGGGCCGCGGCAATCAAGGTATCATTGAATACGTTTTTTTGATTTTCGTCGGTGGCTCGGCGCTGCGAATCGCGAACAGGCTTTATTTCCTGAATGACATGGTGGAAAACCTGAACCGCAAGTTACGCCACAACCTTTCCGTCTTGAACGAAACCAACACCAGGCTACGCACTTCGGAACGGCGCTACCGCCACTTGATCGATGGCTCCAGGGACATCATACTCTCCCTGGATTCCCGGGGCACCATACTTCTGGCCAGTCGGGCCTGCCGGGTGGAACTGGGCATAGGGCCGGAAGACCTGGAAGGAAAGAATATTGAATCACTGATCCACGGAGATCCGGCGGATCAGTTCAGAACCCTGGAGTTCTTTCGAGAACGATTCGAGGTATTCCGCAAAGAGAAAGAAAATCTTCAGATGAAGATACCTGTGCGTACCCGGAGCGAAAGCCAGCCCGCGCAGTTTCAACTCACTCTGCAAAAAATGCAGGGGGATGAGCACTGGGAAATCCTGGGTCGACTGATGCCGCTGAAGGAAGACTACTTGCTGCAATTCCTGGAGCAGGAGCAGCTCACTTTCAGCATGGGAAATGAGCTCATCGCCGTGGAAGAACTGTCCCAGCGACTGGTCCGAAACCTGCCCAGATATATTGATGCCTCCCAGGCCGGCATGATTCGAATCGGACTCAGGGAAATTCTGATAAATGCCATCGAACACGGTAACCTGGCCATAAGTTTCGAAGAAAAAAGCAGGGAGCTTTCCACCGGTAACTACAGCGATTTTATCATTCTGCGACAGAGCGACCCCCGATACCGGGACCGCCGGGTTACCGTGGACTACAATCTGGACTCAAACGGCGTAGTGTACCGCATTCAGGATCAAGGAAAAGGGTTCGACCATCACTCCATGAGCGGAAAATTATCGGTTTCCCCCAGCGAAGAGCTCCCCCTTCATGGTAGAGGAATTATGATTACCAGGAATGCGTTTGACCTCGTGGAATATAACGAAAAAGGTAATGAAGTGAGGCTGCTGAAGTACTTCCGGTAGAAGTAGCGTTGCTCTTTTTTGCCCGTCCGGTTTCTCGTGGGACGGAGTTATGCAGGAGAGATTCATTGTGGAGATGAGACAAAAGGATACGTTAAAAAGCCCCCAGACCCAGGGGCACGAATGGACTTTTCTGAGCAATCACTCGCATGTGCTGCTCTGCCTGTACCGTGATCCAGACATGCGCCTACGGGATGTGGCTCAACTGGTGAATATCACGGAACGCGCGGTACAGGGCATTGTTCTGGATCTGGAGGAGGCCGGAGTGCTGCGTCGGATCAAGCAAGGCAGACGGAATCGGTACGAAATCTATCTGGATCGCAGCCTGAGGCATCCCCTGGAAGAGCATATCCCGGTAGGAAAGCTTCTGGACCTGCTGAAATAATCTGATCCCGAGCGTCTATCTGCCGTCTATCTCAGTATGCAGCGTGTAGCGGTTTCTCTGGCCTTACTATTCTTGCCGGCCTATCTGTCCTGCCTCGGGCCCGACATCCAGCAGCGCCGGGTTCAAATCCAGGAGCCCGGACCGGATCAACCTCCGCACATCTCTACCGAAGAATCGGAAAACAGCGACCCCAGGCCGCCTACCGCCGAAGTCCGGCTCAGCTTCCAGGAAAAGCAATTTGTGGATCTGGTGAATGCACACCGCCAGAAAGTTGGTTGTAGTCCCTTAAAGCTAAACACAAAACTACAGAAGCTGGCCGAAGAGCATTCCAGGGATATGGCCGTACGCGATTTCTTCTCGCATACAAATCCGGACGGGGAGTCCCCGTTCGATCGGATGAAAAACCTGGGGATTCGCTATTCCATCGCAGCAGAAAACATCGCCTACGGACAACGTTCGGCCCGGGAAGTACTCCAGAGCTGGCTGAGCAGCAGCGGTCATCGAAGAAATATTGAAAACTGTAGACTGAAAGAACATGGAATCGGCCATTTTCTCGAAACCAACCACTGGACCCACGTCTTCGCCACCACACGTTGATGCAAGTTCCGGCCCACTAGCAGTCCCGGTATCCATCACCGCGGCCTATCCACCGCGGCCTATCGAGCCTGAATTCAGGTCTGCTCCCTGTTACTTTTCACTTGAGCCCAATACCCGGCGTATTCAGGCTGGGGTATATGGAACAAAGACAGCTGGGAAGAACCGATCTAAAGGTTAGTATTGCCTGCCTGGGCACCATGACCTACGGAAACCAGAATACGGAAGTAGAAGGACATGCTCAGCTGGATCGTGCACTGGAAGCGGGAATCAACTTCATCGATACCGCCGAGATGTATGCGGTCCCCCCTTCCCCGGACACGTACGGAAAAACAGAGAGCATAATCGGTAACTGGCTGGCAAGCCGACCGGGCATGCGCGAAAAGATCGTTCTGGCTACTAAAGTTTCCGGTCGCGGTCTGCGATGGGTGCGGGACGGCAATGCAATTATCGATCGAAAAAACATACTGGCAGCCGTTGAGGATTCGCTCAAGCGATTGAAGACCGATTATATAGATCTGTATCAGCTACACTGGCCCAACCGTCCCTTCTATCACTTTGGCGGTTACTGGAGATTCTCGCCTTCCGGCGAAGATACGGCTAAAGTCACCGAAAACCTGCATGAAGTACTGCAAACCCTGGGCGAACTGGTACAGCAGGGCAAGATTCGGCATGCCGGGTTATCTAACGAAAGCGCCTGGGGCACAATGAAATATCTGGAACTGGCAGAAAGGTTTTCGCTTCCACGGATGGCCAGCATTCAAAACGAATATAGCCTGCTCTACCGACTATTCGAGCCTGACCTGGCCGAAGTTGCCGTACGTGAAGATGTGTCGCTGTTGGCCTATTCGCCCCTGGCCACCGGAATGCTAACCGGAAAATATAGAAATGGCAAAATCCCGGAAGGTAGCCGGTGGAAGATTCAGTCCAGCCGGCACAACCAGCGAAACACTCCCCAGGCCCATGCGGCGGTGGAAGCCTACCTCGAACTAAGCAAGAGGCACGATGTTCCGCTAAACCATTTGTCGCTGGCATTTGCCCATCAGAAGTATTTCATGACCTCGGTAATCATTGGCGCCACTACAATGGAGCAGCTGAATTCAGACCTGGAAGCATTCCACCTCAAACTCTCCAACGATATCATGAAGGAGATCGAGCAAGTCCGCAGGGATCATCCCATCCCTTTTTGACATGCTAATATAACCACGCCCCACCAGGATCCCAATATTCATGGAAAGTAAAGATTTCAAAGGTCGGTTCCGGTATTTCTTCAAGGACAATAACAGGGAGCAGACGATTCTGCTTCTAAGCGGTTTTCAGGATACGGGCCGCGGTTTCTACTTCCTGGAAGATTATCTGTCCGAGAAATTCAATCTGATCGCGCCGGATTGGCGAGGGCATGGCGATTCGCCGCATCTACCGGAAGGATGGTTCTATTCCTCGGGGATGCTTCTTGCGGATTTCGTGCAGTTCACCGGCGAAATTGTGGAAGGCCCCTATCATATCCTGGCCCACAGCATGGGCTCGGCCCTGGCCGCCAGACATGCCGGTCTGGTGGGCCAGGAAGTTCAATCTCTGGTCCTGATCGAGGGCTTTTCCGGTCGCTGGCCTGCCGAAAAGGAAGCGGACCGGATGACCGACTGGGTGCGAAAACTAAGAAAGGAAAGGCCTCCGCGAGAAAGCCGAATGCCATCCCTAAAGGCTGCCCGGGAATTACTGGCCCGGGCTCACCCGAGGACACCGGAAGAGAATCGGGCCATTCTAGCCGAGCTTTGGACGAATGAAAAGGACGGTGGCTTTACCTGGAAACACGATCCGGCATTGCGAAGTCGGATGCTGCCCATACCTTTCCCGCCGGATCTGAGCCGAGAGTTATGGAGCAGAATTCAATGCCCGACCCTCTTTGTGTACGGCAAGCACAGTCCTCTGAAACCGCCGGATGATCAGATCCAGGAGATACTCTCCCACTTCAGGCGCCTGAAATCCGTGGAACTGGAAAGCGGGCATAACCCCCATCAGGAAATGCCAGAAACCATGATTTCGGTGCTGGAAGAGTTCTACCGGGAATCCCTGTAAGACACTCCTTACAGGAAAGCGGTCCAACAGAATGCGCCTGAAGCCACCGTAGTGACTTCCGAATGCACTGCACCGGCCTGGCCAAAGTGAGCTTACGGCCCAGATGAGCCCTGAAGACACGAACCGGGGCGCCATAGCGCTCTAATCATTTGGGCATAGTCGCCGAGAAATACTCTTTGTTCGCTTTTTTTTAGCGAAATGGGAGTTGTAAACCGGATGGCCCTGGCGAAAAATATGCTAACCTGAACCGACGCGGGCGTCTAATTTTCAGGTAGGCCGATATGAAATCCTTTAACATGCATCCCGGACCAAATGCAAACCTGTCGAAAACCGCTCCTGGAGCTCCTCGATTTTTTGTAGCTGCATTTCTGGTTTCGGTTCTGATCTCATGCCATGCGGCTCCCTCGGTAAATCGCTCCGGACTTCCTGGAGATATGGAGGAGTTATCGCTAAGCATTCAGGACATGAAACGAACGGCCCGGATCTATGTTCCCGCCGGCTACAATAAACAGAAGTTGCCGGTAATCGTCCTGCTCCACGGTTCAGGGAGCGATGGATATTCGGTGGCCAGACAGTCAGGAATGAGCCTGGCGGCTCAACAGAGAGGATTCATCGTAGTGTACCCCGATGCACTCCCTCTGGATCCGCAAAAGCCCGCCAGCGCGCAGAACCCGCGGGTGTGGGCGGACGGAACAGGCCGAGGCTTTGCCGGTGAGAATCCCGAGAATGATGTGATATTCATTCGTGGTCTATTGAACCGCATCTTTGAAGATTTGCCCGCGGATCCCGATCAGGTGCACATTGCCGGGTTTTCTAACGGCGGCTCCATGACTTTTCGCCTTGCCCGGGAACTTCCGGAGCTGTTTCGACGCATCGCCGTTGTGGCCGGAGTGTCCTGGCTGGAGCACATGGAAGGAGACAAGCAGGACCTGCTCTACATTACGGCCCGACAGGACTCCGTCATTCCTCCTAACAAGGAAATCAGCAAGCTTCCTCATTCCACAGTAGATCGCAGCACTTCCGTAAGTCGAACGCTCATGCAATGGATGGATCAATGCCGATCGTCGCGAGATGCATCGGTTCTGTATCTACCAAGAGAGCTACAGAAGCGAACCCAACACTTTGATTGTAACGACCGCGTTGTGCAGTATCTAGAATTGCCGCGCACGGCCCATGTATGGCCAGGTGGTCAGGACGATCCGGTGGGCGAGCTGAATGCTACTACATACATTGTAAGATTTCTACTGGATGGAAAAAGACAGTCCCATGCTCTGGGACTATGAAATCGGTTCCTGTTCTGAGTTCCCTTATCGCAGCCGTTCTGGTGGCCGGCGCATCCTGGTTCTTGCATGATCATCTTGCCCAGAGGCAGTCCAGGGAAATCGCCGCGCATATAGAGGCCTTCAAGGATCAGGCTTACAAGACCGAGCGGTTCTACATAGAGAATTTACCCATCTACGAAGACTGGACCGCCCCCGAAAAGGAACGGGATCTTCGTAAGTTTCTACTAAAAGAGCACCTGGCCGTCGTAGAAAAAGCGGGTCTGGAGCCGGTGGGCAGCGCCGAAGAAATCCAGAACCTGGCGGCCAGTGGCAGTCTTGAAAACCTCAAGCAGGACAAGAGCACCCCCTACTACTTCTACAACGTTGGCAAGGAGTATCGCTATCTTCATCCGGCGGCGCACAAAGGACTTCTACTTCTTGCCGAAAGGTTTCAGCAGGTGTTGCACCGAAATCTGGAGGGAAAGGACGGCTTCAAGCCCGTGGTCATAAAGTTTGCCATCTCCTCCGCTTTGCGTCCGGTGCAATATCAGAAGAATCTGCGAAAACAGAATGCCAACGCTTCTTTTGTATCCTCGCACAGCTACGGACTCAGCTTTGATTTGTTTTACGACAGTTTTTACGTTAACCTTCCCGAAAGCGAAGCTCCAGGAGCCATTCAGGAATCCATGGAGAACCTGAGGGTTCGCACGGGGTTTCTACTGGGCGCTTCTTTGCGCCGGCAGTTCCGAGCGGCGCTGGCCGAAACATTGCTTCAGCTTCAACGGGAAGGATTGCTGTATGCGATCTACGAAAGAAACCAGCGGTGCTACCACGTAACGATCATACCGGATTAAAGCAGTCCCGGAGGGCGGTTCCAATCTTTTCCATACAAAGGCGGAGTAGTTGAGCCTCGTTTTCCGGAACGGAACAGAGGCGTTGGAATTTCCGGTGGAATTGCCGTCGATTCTATCAGCTACTTTGAGACGAATTACGCAGGAATTGAAGCAGCTTTAGGACGCATCACAGAAGGCTTTCAGAAACCGCAGGACGAATAACCGGGAGCTTCGCTAGCTGCTACGGGCAGCCAGAACACCCGAAAGACTTTCAAAAGATTAGGAGATGATCAGGGGGATGCTTCCCGGACTTGCGGCACTCTCTCAGGAATCCCCGGTGGAGCGATCCTTCAGCTTCTTCGCCTGGACCAGAAACTGCATGGCCTTTTCGGATTCGCCGGAAAAAAGATACATCAGGCTTAAATCCATCATATCTTTTGCATCATCCTTTAGCTCGGCCGTATCGAGTTTCTTGCCCGCAGCCCGGGCCCTTTTTCGCTCCTCGATTTTCTGACGCAATGTCTTTGATCGGTCCTGGATTCGGTTCCGCACCCCTTCAAAGAAGACCCTGGATTCCTCATCGCTGGATTGACGGGCCTTCTGGACATGATCGCCGAAGCTTGCATAGCCGGGAGACTCCTTGCTGAGTCGCTGCAACTCTTCGGTAGAGGTCTGATAGTCGCCGGTTTCCATCAGCAGCCCGGCCCGTAGGCCCAGCACGGTTTCATCCCCTGGCGCCTGCTTCAGGAATTGATCGCAAATACCCAGAGCCTCCGAATACTTCGCTCTTTCGGAAAGATTCAGAAGAAGCCCTAGAACGGCGATCCTGCTGCCGGGCTGGAGCTTCAGCGCATTCCTGAAGTATACCTCGGCCTTTTCGGGAAGCGACCGCGCTTCGTATACGTAGGCAAGCAATATGTGAGCCCGAAGAAAACGTGGATTAATCTTCAGACAGGCGATTAGATGAGCGCTGGCCGTTTCGTAATTCTTGCTCTGATAGTATTCGCTACCCAGATTGAAATGGACCGCTTCGTCCACACCCAGTTTCAGGGCTGCCTCGTAATAAGGAATGGAATCGGCCGGTCGCCTGAGTTTTCCGTAAACCCCGCCCAGATTCATTAATGCCGGTCTAAACCCGGGATTCTGTTGCAGCGATTTCTTGTACAACGCTATGGCATCGTCCAGTTTTCCGGACTTTTCGCGCTTCAAAGCTTCGTTGTACAGCTGCTTCTCGTTCATGATTACTGCATCTCCAGGCTCAGATCCAGAAAACGAGTGGTATGAGTGATGTAGCCCATGCTTACGCCCAGGGGACCGGCATCCTTCAGATCCTTCAGCATATCCGGGGTCCAACCGCCGGACACTTCGATGCGAATTCCATCGGAGTATTCGCGGATTCGCCGGGCCGCCTCGCGGATCTGCTCGCCATTCATATTATCCAATAAAATTACATCCGGTTTTTGCTCCAGGGCTTCCTGCAACTGATCCAGACTGTCTATCTCCAGATCTACGGGCAGATCGGGAAACTGGCTGCGAATCCGGCCGGCAGCTGCAGAGATGGAACCTGCGGCCTGCACATGGTTGTCCTTGATCATGGCCATGTCAGACAGATGAATTCTATGGTTGGTCCCGCCGCCGCAGTATACGGCATATTTGGCAAGCTTGCGATAACCGGGTAACGTCTTTCGAGTATCCAGGATGTCTATTCCGTCGCCGGCCGCCTCCACGGCCTTTCGCACAGTGGTGGCAATACCGGAAAGATACTGCAGGAAGTTCAGGAAGGGTCTTTCCAGGCGGAGCAGTCCGCGTAGCGAACCGGAAAGCTGCATAAGCTTCTGTTCCTTTTCGAAGGATTCACCGTCCTTCAGATAGCTGTCCAGTGTGAGACTGTAGCCGGTTATTGTTTTAAACCGATCAAGCAAATGCAGGGATATCGCATTTCCGCAAAACACACCGGGCTCGCGGGGTATCAGCAGGGCGCTGGACGTCTGATCGGCGGAAAAGATCGCCTCCGAAGTAGGATCGCCGGCAGGGGCATCCTCCAGAATGGCCAGATCAATCAATCCCTGACAGTCCCGGAGTTCTATGGAATCTACGGGTTTTGTATAATGCCGTCTCAATTAGGATATCCAGGATTGCCGGAATACTGCTCTTTGTAGCGTTCGGGTAACGGGGCGAGAATAGCTTTTTTGAGCTGACGCTTTCCGTCCCGCTTCATGATCTCCACGCTTACCTCGTCGCCAGGATTCAAAGAAAGGATTCGCTTATTCAAGGTGTAGGTCCCCAGAACCGGATAGCCATTCGCCGTAACAATCAAATCCCCGATCTCCAGTCCGGCTTTCTCCGCGGGACTTCCGGGAAACACCTGCACAATGCGGACTCCCATGGCATCTTCCTGATACATGATGCCAAGATAGGCTCGGCCCTGATTCTCGCTGGCGGGAGAGCTGACTTCGGGTTTCTCCGGCTCCACGGTCTTGCAATTCGAAATGCCCAGCAGGACCAGGGAGAGGGTCAGCACAAGGATACGGTTCATAGTATATTAAGGATCGACCTTTTTGGAAGGTTCCTTTACAGATGGAAACAGGGTCGGAAGACCGCATAAGGCAGAAATTGCATCTGCGCACTGGAGAGGGATAAAAGAAGGGGGAACCAATGGCTCCCCCTTTCTATTGAAGACTTATCGACGCTTTTTAGTCGCCTTTTTCTTTGCAGTCTTCTTTTTCGCTGCCTTTTTCTTAGAAGTTTTTTTCTTGGCTGCCTTCTTTTTACCGGCTTTTTTCTTGGAAGCGGCTTTCTTTTTCTTTTTTACCGCGTTCTTAACAGTGGCTTTCTTTCGAGCCATGCCAGGACGGGTCCACTTCTTTCGATAAGCCTGGTCAGAAATCTGCTTGGGCTTTAGGCCGTAAGCGGGAGCAATATCGCCAGGTTCTTTTCCCTGGGCATACTGCTTTTCGATTTCTCTTTGTTCTTTTTCGCTCAGGTCTGACCAATGTCTCATATCGGGCTAACCTCTCTTTTAATTTTCCCGAAGGATAGACGCGTAAACGAAGCGAAGTCAATCAAATTTGTAATTCATCGCCCTTTAAGCGAAAAAAAATTGCAAAAATGGGCATTTTAACCCTGCGAAGACGATATCGCGCGCGATTTTCGCCTTCGCCTCGCCCTTTTGACGTCGAATCGCATCATACTGGTCTATCAAACTCTCAATATCGCCGGTTTAGAACAGTATGAACCAGTTGGAACGCCGCTTTGAAGACGCAGATGCTTTAGTTTTCGCGCCCGACGTTCAGTATTGCACTTTGCTTCCATCGGTCGTTCATTGTAACGCGGAATCGATGATAGCGGCACAGAAACTCGATGATAACCCAATAGCGGACCGACAGATACGTTGAACGGGCAAAGTCACTGTAGCAAAGAAGCCACACCCTTCAACGGAGACGGCCAAGAAAGACTGGATTTTACAGCGTTTATTGGCCAACTGGAGTCCATGAAGAACCTGAAGCGTATCCTGATCGCCAATCGAGGCGAAATAGCCGTTCGAATAATCAAAACAGTGAAGAAAATGGGGCTTACGTCCATCGTAGTCTATTCAGATGCGGACCGCAACAGTCTGGCCGTAAAGATGGCCGATGAATCCATTCATATTGGCGGTAGCAGCCCTTCGCAATCGTATCTGAACATTCCAGCCATTGTAGAAGCATGCCTTAAGACCGGAGCGGACGCGGTTCATCCAGGATATGGCTTTCTGTCCGAAAACGAGTCCTTTGCGCGCGCCCTGGAGGAGAACGGGATCGTTTTCATAGGTCCTACGCCGGAAACAATATCCGCTATGGGCAATAAGATCGAGGCAAGACGAATCATGGAAGCCCATGGAGTACCCGTAGTTCCAGGAAACAACGATTTGCCTTCCGATCCCGCCGCGATTGCCTCTATCGCATCCGAAATAGGCTATCCATTGCTCGTCAAGGCCCGTGCCGGAGGCGGAGGCCGGGGAATGCGCCTCATACAGTCCGAAAAGGAGCTAATGGACGGAATCCAGTCCGCCCGGAGAGAGGCTGCCAGCGCTTTCGCCGACGATGGCGTCTTTCTGGAGAAGTTTGTAGAAACGCCGCGCCATATTGAGATACAGATATTCGGCGACGGTCAGGGAAACTGTATTCATCTATTTGAAAGAGAGTGTTCCATCCAGCGCAGACATCAGAAAATCATAGAAGAAAGCCCTTCTCCGGCGCTGGGCCCCTCTGAACGAGCCTCCATTACTGAAGCGGCTCTCAAGGCGGGGCGCGCGGTAAACTACCGGGGCGCCGGCACCGTAGAGTTCGTATATTCCGATAGCACCAGAAGCTTCTATTTTCTGGAAATGAATACTCGGCTCCAGGTGGAGCATCCAGTGACCGAGGAGGTCACCGGCCGGGACCTGGTTCGGGATCAGATTCTCGTAGCCATGGACCCTTCTCACCTCCCCGATCAACGCGAAATAACTCAGAAAGGCCATTCTATGGAGGTAAGGCTCTATGCCGAAGATCCTTCCGAAGGCTTTATTCCGTCCGCCGGCAAAATCCATCGATTCAAGACGCCTTCCAGCCTTCGGGTAGACACCGGAGTAGAATCGGGTTCGGAAGTTTCGCTATTCTATGATCCCATGATTGCCAAGATCATCGCCACGGGGTCAAAAAGGGCCGAAACCATTGCCAATCTGCGGCAGGGACTGGATGATGTAGTGCTTTTTGGTCCCAGGAGCAATCTGGAGTACCTCAAATCCATATTGGAGAATCCACAGTTCCAATCCGGCGATTTCTCCACGGCTTTCATTGAAAAAGAGATGTCCGATTGGAAGCCCACCACCAGCGAAAGCACCCTGGAGCGGGCCCGAGCGGCGCTGGCCGTACTGTATTATGAGGGCGCCGGAAAAAGAAACCGGGCCAGAACGGGAGTCTGGGCTTCGGATAGCTTCCAGCTCTGGCAAAAAAGCCTGGCCGCAGAGAAAACCAGAGCATAAATGGGCCCAACATAGCATTTTTGAGACCGGACACCGCAAAACGCGAAGCGTTTTGTGGCAATCAGGATGACGCACAAGGATGTGCTAATGTCGGCGGAAGCGCCGGACAGGAAGTCCAGAGCCGACGAGGCCGAGAGCGACCAGGATGTTTGTGAGGGCCAAAGGCCCGCACTGGATCTGACGAGCGTACCGCAAAACGCGAAGCGTTTTGCCGCAGACAGGACGACGAACAAGGATGTTCTAGTGTCGGCGAAGACAGGAGGTCGAGAGCCGACGAGTCTGCAAGCGGCGAAGCCGCGCAGTATTGTCACGCTCGCCGGGATACAGGAGGTATCCCGGCGAGCGTACCTCTATAAAGGAACAAAAACGATTCTTATGCAGAACAAAGAAAGATGGGGATCTAGAATTGGAGTCATTCTGGCGGTCATGGGAAGCGCCATCGGCCTGGGAAATTTTCTAAGATTTCCAGGGCTGGCCGCAAAATACGAAGGAGGGGCTTTCATGATCCCCTACTTCATCGCCCTGCTATTGCTCGGTCTACCCATCGCCTGGCTGGAATGGTCCATGGGCCGCTACGGAGGCGATAAGGGTTACCACTCCAGTCCGGGTATTTTCCGCGCGCTATGGAAGTGGAAAGGATCGCCCTACTTTGGTTTTCTGGGGCTGTTGGTGCCGGTGGGCATATACATGTATTATGTGTTCATCGAAGCCCTTTGCCTCTACTATGCCTTTCTTTATCTCACCGGAGGCCTGCCGGAGTTCAACGCACTGAGCGGCGGCACTCCCTTTAAGGATCTGTTCGCTGCGGCCACGGGCTCCGGCGGCGATGGAACCCTTTTTAGCGGATCCCACCCCATCCTTTTCTTTGTGCTGGTATGCTTTGTCCTGAACACGGGCATCATATATAGAGGGCTTTCGAAAGGTATTGAGATAGTCACCCGGGTGGCAATACCCGTGCTCTTTGTCTGCGCGGTGCTTGTTCTGATTCGGGTTCTATCCCTGGGGGCCCCGGATCCGGTTAATTTTCCGGAAAGGAACGTGCTGGAGGGGCTCGGTTACATGTGGAACCCGGAACCCAGAAACAAGACCTTCATGGAATCCTTGCTGAACGCCGAAATGTGGATGGAAGCAGCAGGACAGGTGTTTTTCTCGCTCTCTGTGGGATTTGGAGTGATTATCACATACTCCAGCTACGTTCGTCGCAATGAAGATGTGGTCCTTTCCGGCACCACGTCGGCATCGGGGAACATCTTTGCCGAGGTAGCCCTGGGTGGACTTATAACCACCCCCGCCGCTTTTATATTCCTGGGCCCTGCAGGAATCAGCGATTCCACCTTCGCTCTGGGATTTGAAACCCTGCCTCAGGTATTTCAGGCCATGCCGGTGGGTAATTTCTTCGGCTTTCTGTGGTTCTTTCTGCTCTTTCTGGCTGCCATTACCAGCTCACTTTCCATGCTACAGCCGGCCATAGCCTTCTTCGAAGAAGGTCTTGGCCTGGAAAGAAAGACATCGGTCACCTTTCTGGGGCTTATCACTCTCATAGGAACCGGTTTCGTTGCGTTCTTTTCTATGGAGAACAAGGGGCTGGGCTATATGGACTTCTGGGTAGGCACCTTTGCCATCTACTTGCTGGCCATGCTCCAGGTTCTGGTGGGCGGATGGTTCTTTGGCGCCGAAAAGGCTCTGGAGGAAGCGAACCGTGGCTCCTACTTAAAGTTGCCGCCATGGGTAGCGTGGATATGGCGTTATGTATCGCCGGCTTTTCTCATCCTGATTTTCATACTCTGGATCCAACAGGAGCTCCCCAAGAAGCTGGAGGCTCTGGAATCGGATGTGACCATGCAGCTTACTGTTACGTTTCTGGTAGTGCTTTCTGCATTCTTCCTGATACTCATCTCCGCCGCGCTGCGAAGGTGGCGTAAGCAGGAAAAGGAGGACCTATGACCATCGGTGGTTGGATTGTAATGAGCCTTTCCGTGGGCTTTGTGAGCCTACTATTCGGCAGCACTCTGTACATGATTCTGCGGCAAAAGCCGGATCCAACAGAGCACATGCATTCTACAATGGAAGAGACACCAGACATGCATGGCGATGATTGACCATATGAGCGATTCTATCTCCTTAGAACAACTGTACGATGGTCAGATTGCCATCCTTTATCTGAATAATCCGGAATCAAAGAATTCCATGACCCTGGATATGGGACTGAGCTTCCATCGCGAACTACATCGACTGGCCAGCGCCGATCCCATGCCCCGGGCGGTCATTATCACCGGCAAAAACGGACTGTTCTCCAGCGGCGGAGACCTGGGGCTTTTGCGCTCTTTCATGGAAAAGAGTCAGAAGGATAACGAAGAATTCATGGAATCCTTTTATCGCCTCTTTCTGGAAGTGCGAAATATGCCCTTTCCGGTACTGGCTGCCGTAAACGGTCATGCGATTGGCGCAAGCCTGGCTCTTGCCCTGGCCTGCGACTTGCGATACTTTGTGCCGGACGGCAAGTACGCCTTCAACTTTGTGCGAATCGGAATCCATCCGGGGATGGGTTCCAGCTTCCTTGCTCGAAGCGTAGCCGGTTTGCATCAGGCCCAGGAGTTACTGTTTACTGGTAGACAGATTTCGGGACAGGAGGCCCTGCAACGAGGTCTTTGCCACGGCATTTACGATAAGGAAGATGTGCTGGAAAAGACCATTGAGGTGGCCCGGGAAATCGCCACAGCCGCCCCCCGGGCGGTGCGGGCGCTGAAGCAAGGCTTATATAGAGGAACTGATCTGGAAGCGACTCTAAAGTATGAGGCCGCAAGTCAGGCCGAAAACTATCTGACCGAGGATTTTCGGGAAGCCATGGATGCGATCCAGGAGAAGAGAAAGCCGGAGTATCGAGACCGTTAGAGCCAGGGTCGCGGGTCCTGATGTGGTCCTCCGGCGCCGGCCCTCATGCGGTCCCGACATCGCTGTCCCATCGCTCAACTGGAATACCGATCTGAGGGCCGGAGCAATATCCGATGAAAAAACTATCCGCCGCAATCATCACATTTAATGAAGAGAACAATATTCGGGACTGCATCGAGTCCTGTCTGCCCGTGGCAGATGAAATATTGATTCTGGACTCCCACAGCACCGACGAAACCGAAACCATTGCGCGATCCTACGACAACGTGCGATTCGAAACCAGAAACTTTGACGGTCATATAGAACAGAAGAATGCCGCCATCGATCGCTGCAGCCACGAGTGGATTATTTCCCTGGATGCCGACGAGCGAATCTCGCCCCGACTGGCAGAAAGCCTGCAGGAGTTCAAGCAGAAGCCCGACGACGAAAACAACGGTTTCAAACTGGCCCGATTAACCTTCCATATGGGTCGATTTATTCGACATTCCGGCTGGTATCCGCAGCGAAGATACCGGCTGTTTCGCAAAGGAAAGGCCCGCTGGTCCGGCGAGAACCCTCACGACTTCGTGGAGATTGAAGGGCCCGGCGGCGTTCTAAAGGGCGATATCATACATTACAGCTTCAAAGATTTGTCCCATCAAGTAGATACGGTAAACAAGTTCAGTTCGATTGTAGCGTTCACCCGGTTTCGCAAAGGGCGGCGATTCTCATGGCTTCCTGTGCTGTACAAGCCCTGGGGCAAATTCTGGGAAATCTACTTATTTAAACGAGGTTTCCTGGACGGTTTCCCCGGATTTGCCATAGCTGTGGCCTCGGCCTTTTCGACCTTTCTGAAATTCGCCAAAATCTACGAAATGGACCGTAAATTCATTGCTCGACCCTCCAATGTTCGCCTATCTTATGGAGAGAAAGAGAGTTCGGAACCCGCCATCCGCTTCCCGGGAAATGCAACCGAAGGTGATGCAAATGAATAAAGTAAAGGATCTACGTTATTGGGCAGGTGCCCTGGTATTTGTGGGCCTGGGGCTTATCCTCTACATGCAGTTTCTAAGCCCTTCCCGTCCGGCCGGCGATGGCTCCCAGGAAATTGTCTACGACCTGAAACACGGCTCCGGCGCCTACAGCGTGGCCCGGGATCTAAGCGAGGCGGGCATTATCCGCTCTCCGGATTATTTCAAGCTTTATATGCGACTCACCGGACTGCAGGACGAACTCAAAGCCGGGTCCTATGAACTGAATGATGGCATGTCCACCCATGAGGTGGCAGAAGTGCTGACGGAAGGTCGTGTGCGCATGGTTCAGTTCACCATACCGGAAGGCTGGCACAATCGGCAAATCGCCAAACTGATGGTAGAACGAGGATTTGCCGAGAACGAAGAGCAGTTTCTGAAGCTTACGAAGGATCCGGCGATCCTGAAGAAGTTCCAGATTCCGGCAGATTCCACGGAAGGTTATCTTTTTCCGGAAACCTATACAATCAGCTATGGATACCCGCTGGAGAAAATCCATGAGGCGATGATTGCCAGATTCTTTGCCCAGCTGGAGAAGGCCAATCCTCCAGAGAACATCAGTCGTAAAGATCTGCATAAGAAGCTGATTCTGGCCTCCATTATCGAAAGGGAAGCTGTCAAGAGAGAAGAACTCCCGCATATGTCCCGGGTCTTTCTGAACCGTCTGGACAAAGGAATGCGCCTGGAGTCCTGCGCCACCATCCAATATCTGCTACCCAAACCCCGGGAAAAGCTCTATGAAAAGGATCTGCAGATTCCCAGTCCTTACAATACCTACGAAAATGCAGGGATGCCACCGGGCCCGATTTCCAATCCGGGACTGCCGGCCCTTAAGGCTGCCTTCCATCCAGAGGAAGGCGATTTTCTATTCTTTGTACTCAAACCGGATGGCTCGCACCATTTCTCGAAAACCTTTCAAGAACATGTGAAAGCGAAACGAAAATATCTGGGCTCTTAAACCAGAGCGGCCCATTTCTTCGCTCTACCACTTTGTTGGGTGAAGAAGATTCCGGTAGGCCCCTTCCACCGCTTCCAGGACCGGGTTGCCGACCCCCCGGGCAGTGGCCGTGGGCCCCCGGGAATTGGTTGCAAGCAAAACAAACAGGCCGATAATCAGAGTATGCCGGCACTATCCCCGGCTCAGAGGAAGCTTTGGCAGACAAGAAACCAGAAAAGAAACAGGCCCAGTCCGGCGACCTGCAACGGATCCTGGACCAGCTCAAGCAGCTGGAGGATGAGAATGGGCGCTTGCAAAAAGAGGTTGAGAGCCGCAGAAAAGAGCGGGCCCGATTAATTCAGGACTTGAGAAACCAGCACAAACGAGCCGGAGAAAGAGTGAAGAGCCTGGATGCTCGACTTCAAGCTGGAACGGAAAAGCTAAAACAGCTGCAGGGTCTGGTAGCCAGACTCCGGGAGTTGCAGCAGCAGAAAGAAGCGCTTATCGAAAAACTGGCCATCCGTCTTCAAATGGGCCCACCCGCCGCCGCGACGGCCGGCCCCGAGAAAAAGCAAGCGGGACCAGCATCGGCCCCTGCGAACAAGGCCGCGCCATCGGCAAAGAATGCCTCTGCCAGCCCGGCCGGCAAGAAGGCCGCGGTCAAAAAGACCGCAACGAAAAAGAAAAGTGCAACCCCTGCTTCAAAACCCGCAGCCGAGCCGGCACCTGCAGCCAACGCTGCGCCTTCGGCCCCTCCGCACCTGGGAGATCTGAAGCAGCAACTGGGTGCTTTGCTCGATGATGTGAAAAACATGAAGCGCACACGGGTAAAACTGGAAAAGGAGATTGACCGTCTCAAGCGCGACTAAATCCTGTCCAGATCAGTATGAGCCATCTATTGCCTACACAGAGAACCCCCCTTATCGGGGAGAAGAACATCACCAAGAAGTGGATCCTGGTGGATGCCGACGGTCAAAACCTGGGTCGTCTGGCCGCACAGATTGCCTACCGCCTGCGTGGTAAGCATCGTGTGGATTTCTCCACTCATCAGGATCTGGGAGACTTCGTGGTTGTGGTAAATGCAGAGAAGATCCAGGTAACCGGTAAGAAACTGGATCAGAAAATCTACCACAAGCACTCCGGTTACACCGGCGGTCTTACATCTATGACTCTCCGTGAAAAACTGGATAAGAATCCAGTTTCGGCTCTGGAACTGGCAGTCCGTAGAATGCTGCCCAAAGGCTCTCTGGGGCGTAAGATGTTTCGCAACCTGAAAGTGTATGCTGGTACCGAGCATCCGCATCAGTCCCAGAAGCCGGAAAGCTGGACTCCTGCTCATCGAACCTGAAAAACGAATTCTTGAATAAGACTATGGCAAGCACACAAACTACATACCTGGGAAGAAGAAAAACCTCTGTAGCACGACTGCAAATGAGTAGCGGCGAAGGACAGATCGTGGTAAACGGCAAACCTATCGAGCAGTACTTCACTGTTCCCCGCATGATGCAACATGCTACCGAAGGACTGAAGCTCTCCGGCAAAGAAGGCTCCGTGAACCTGCGGATCAACGTTCGTGGTGGCGGAATTAGCTCCCAATCCGGAGCCGTTCGTCTGGCCCTGGCCCGTGCCCTTCAGACAGAGAATCCACAATTAAGAGAACCCCTGAAAAAGGCCGGTCTTCTTACTCGAGATCCTCGAATGGTAGAACGTAAAAAATACGGTCTGCGCAAAGCACGAAGAGGAACACAGTTCTCCAAACGTTAAGGCCGATGGAAGGGAGCCAGAGAAGCAATTCGCGCTCCCGTTTCCGCCCTTTACAGCAAAAGCCGCATTCGAATGCGGCTTTTTTGCTTCCCTGGCATGAGACTGATTCTCAAAAAAATTTGACGCCAGGGGATCTCTGTCCTTTCTTGAAGGCATCGAGGTACAAATGGCAATCTGGGAAATGGCAATCATCACTCTAATCGTCTCCGCTGCCGGAGGCTATCTTATTATGCGCGTTGTGAGTCTGTTTCGGCTGGCCAAAAAACCCACTTCCAGGTGCGCATCTTCCTGCGGTTGTAGCCATGACTCTCGCTGACCTTGAACCCGGCCAAACCGGAATCATTCACGACCTGGACGAAAACGATCCGTTCCTGTTTAGGCTCGCGGAACTGGGTTTTGTGCCGGGGGAGACTGTCGAGCTGCTGAAGCGTGCCCCCATGGGCGATCCCCTGGAAGTAAAGATCATGGACTCCGCCATGTGCATCCGTGCCGAGCAGGCAAGACGTATCTTCATCGATTCCAGCCCCCTTTGAAACACATGTCACAAATTGCATCCGCTCAAACCGTTAGAATAGCTCTCGTGGGTAATCCAAATACGGGCAAGACCAGCCTGTTCAACGTTCTCTGTGGAACGCGCCAGAAGACCGGCAATTATCCCGGGGTGACTGTAGAAAAGAAGATCGGACTGGTTCCTTCTTCGCAGTACAATCAGCATAGTTTTTCCGTCATTGATCTGCCAGGGCTGTACAGCCTTCGTCCCGCTTCGCCGGACGAACGGGTTTCTGCGAAGGTGCTTCTGGATCGTATGGAAGGCGTAGAACGCCCGGGACATGTAGTCTTTGTGGCAGATGCCACCAATCTTCAGCGCAATCTCTACCTGTTTAGCCAGATCCGGGAACTGGACGTTCCGGTCCTCGTGGCATTGACTATGACCGACCTGCTGGAAAAGTCGGGCCAGAATCTGGACGTAGAAGAGCTTCAAAAAGAGCTGGGCGTGCCTGTAGTCCCGGTAGTTGCCGGCGATGCGACCTCGGTGCAAAGCTTTCGCCGGAAGCTGGATCAGTTCGTAGATCAATCCCCCCTTCCCGAACAGCACCTTGCGTATGAAGCAAAGCTGGAATCGGTGCTGGATGAGTTTTTAAGGCAGGCCCGCGGCCATCATCAGATTAGTCGACAGGAAGCTCTGCAGCTTTTGATTTTTCCAGGCGACGAAAGACAATGGGAACCCAACGAGGCAGTGCTGGAACTTGCCGAGGACGCCATCGAAAAGCTGAAGGCGGCGGGGCTCCAAAGTCCCGGCGTGCTGACGCGAAACCGTTATTCCTGGTCCAGAGGGGTGACCGAAAAGGTAATCCAGCGCATTGGCAAAGCGCCCACTACATTCAGGGACCGAATGGACCGCTTCCTTACCGGCAAAGTAACGGGTTTTGCATCCTTTCTCGTCATTATGGCGGTGGTGTTTCAGTCCATATACGCCTGGGCCGGACCGTTAATGGATGGAATCGAATGGATCTTTTCGGCTCTGGGCGAACTGGCCGGAAGCGGGCTTTCCGAATCTCCGGTTCTGCAATCGTTGCTGGTGGATGGCATACTTGCGGGGGTGGGCTCTGTACTTGTATTTCTGCCTCAGATCATGATTCTGTTCGCCTTCATTGCTATCCTGGAAGATTCCGGATATCTTGCCCGAACCGCGTTTATGATGGATCGACTGCTGGGCTGGACCGGTCTAAATGGTCGTTCCTTTATTCCGTTACTTTCCAGCTTCGCCTGCGCCATACCGGGTGTAATGTCGGCCCGGGTAATTGGCGACGAAAGAGCGCGAAAGGCCACAATCCTGGTGGCTCCGCTCATGAGTTGCTCGGCGCGATTGCCGGTTTATGTTCTATTCATTGGCGCCTTTATTGAACCGAGCTATGGTCCTTTATGGGCCGGAGCCATGCTGTTTTTCATGCATTTTTTGGGGCTGTTTGTGGCCCTTCCCGTTTCCTTCATTTTGAACCGCGGATTCCTGAAGACTCCGCCCTCGCCTTTCGTTCTGGAAATGCCTCCTTACCGCATGCCCATGGTAAAGAACGTGGCCATCCGGGTTTATGAGTCCGCAAAGAAATTCGTGGTTCGGGCCGGAACTGTCATCTTTGCCCTTAGTATCATAATCTGGGCGCTGAGCTATTTTCCCTCGCATAACCAGGAAATGGGCGCCATAGAAGCCCGATACAGCTCGCTGATCGAGCAGGCACAGACTGCTGATGCCCGCGAAAGCGAACAGTCCCCGGAAGCGGCGGATAACGAGGAACTGGCCAACGTAGAGACCTTGAAAGAACCAGGGGATTCAGCCATTCTCGAACCCGAAGAGCAGCCCACGAAAATCGAACAACTCCAGGCAGAAAAAGAGCGAGCTCTGGCCGGGGCCCGACTGGAAGGTTCCTACCTGGGGATGGCCGGCAAATGGGTCCAGCCAGCATTTGCCCCTCTGGGATTTGACTGGAAGCTCACCGTGGGCATCCTTAGCGCCTTCCCCGCCCGAGAGGTAATCGTCTCCACTCTGGGAATCATCTATAACGCTCAGGACGAAGAGGAAGGACTGAAACTCAGTTTATCGTCTGCGAAGGATGAAGAAGGCAACTCGCTTTATGGACCTCTGCATGCAATAACCATGATGGTATTTTTTGCTCTATGTGCTCAATGTATGAGCACCCTGGTGGTCGTCCAAAAAGAGCTCGGTTCCTGGAAGTATGCTCTGTACACCTTCGTATACATGACCGGTCTGGCCTATCTGGCCGGACTGCTTGTTTATCAGATTGGATCGCTCTTGTAAATTCCCTCTCCTTCGCTTTGCGCAATCACCGCAGCGCCGCAGGAATCGCTCCATACATTGACAGCGGTGCGAAACATGTCCAGGATTCGATCCACAGTAATGATCAGCCCCACTGCCTCGGCCGGCAGTCCCACAGCGGACAAAATAATGGTAATGGTAACCAGCCCCGCCATGGGGATGCCGGCAGCGCCCACCGATGCAAGAAGGGCAGTAAAGACTACAATCAGCTGCTGGGTTACGGTCAACTCAATGCCCCAGGCCTGAGCAATAAACAGAGTGGCCACGCATTCGTAAAGTGCGGTGCCATCCATGTTCACGGTGGCGCCCAGGGGCAGAACAAAACTGGTCGTGCGATTGGAAATACCGGCCTGCTTTTCACAACATTCCATGGTCAGCGGCAAGGTGGCGCTGGAGCTGGATGTCGAAAAGGCCATCAACAGCGCCGAGCTCATTGCTTTTAAATGTTTGAGCGGATTGAAGCCACCGTAGAATCTGAGGATGGCAAAAAGAGTCACGAAGGCATGTATGAAAAGAGCGATCAGAACCACCGCCATGTAGGCGCCCAGGCTTTTCACCGACTCCAGAAGGTTTCCTTCCAGATACTTTTCTGAAACACCCCCCGCCACGATTCCCAGGATTCCCAGAGGAGCGAAACGAACAATCCAATCGGTCATTCGCATCATAAGATCAAAGGCTGACTGAAAGAAGTTGATCAAAACCTCGCCTTTTTCTTTTTCCATGCGCAGCATCACCGCACCGGCCAGAAAAGCAAAGAAAATGATGGAAAGCATATCGTCCTGCATCAGCGCCTGAAAGACATTGCGGGGGATGATTTCCAGAAGCGTCTGGTTCAAAGGCTTTACTTCAATGGAAGCCTCTTGCACGGCCGGCGGCTCCATTCCATCACCGGGGCGCACCAGATTCACCAGAATCAGCCCCACGGTGATGGCCAGCAGGCTGGTAATGGCGTAATAAGAAAGCGTCTTCAGCCCCAGGCGCCCCAGGGTGGCGCCCCCGGACTGGCCGGACTGGTTTGCACCGGAATCGCCGGTGAGGTTGTTCTTTAACCCGGCCACGCCGCTGATGATCGAACACAGAATCAGAGGCGCCACAATCATCCGCAATGCCCGCAAAAACAAATCCCCGGCCCATGTGACATAGTGGGCCTCATGGGGCAGTAGAAAGCCGTAGAGGCCGCCCAGAATCAGCGCTGCAAGGATCTGCCAGTGCAAAGGAATGGAAATCGGGGATCTTAGAATTCGGGTCATACTACTTCCTGTCGGTCGATTTAATGAGTTGCCGTGCAGCGCACCATATAATTTTGGTGCATTGTGAGTCGGATTGCTACAGATCTGCTCCGGATCTTTGCCGTTACCTGTATCGTGTTCAATCACGTGAGCTGGCCCCTGTTTGTTTCATCAGCCAGCGCCTCGGGAGGAATGCTGGCCCATATTTCGGCCATCATCAATCAACTGGGCAAACCTTCGGTTCTATTCTTCCTCTTCCTATCGGGGCTGGCTTTCTCCGGAAAAAAGGAGAAGCTATCGGTCCCCGCCTTTTACAAGAGCCGACTGCTCCGGATTCTGCCCCCCTTTCTGCTGTTCTCGATCATTTTCTCGTTCTACAGCGAAGCCCCCTTCCACTGGCTGGATCCGGTGGGATGGATATTCGCCGGAACGGCCCATTACCATCTGTATTTCGTAGCGGTTCTTCTCTATCTGTATATACTGTATCCCCTGTTGCGCGAAATCCCCTACCGACCTTCCTATCTGCTTACCCTGGTGGGTCTGGGGCTTCTGATCCATTTGATCAATTCATTGCGCTATGATGCCCCTTTGCCCGTGCTCATGGGTTTCAGACTTTCCGATGTGGGTAACCTGGCTCTGGAAGAACCCGGATCATCCAATAGCCCCGGAAGTGTGATCTGGCTTGAATACTTTGCCTTTGCTGTTCCTTTCTTCATGGCCGGGTTGTGGATGCCGGAAATCGTCAAGCGCCATTCCTTTTTGGGTACCGCCGATAGCAAAGCCACTGTGGCATTCAAGCAGACCGGTGAATCGGCCCGCTTCCTGACAAAACCCGTTACGGTGGATGACACTGGCGCCAGTGGATTTCGGCCCGTTCACAACGACGCGAAGAAAGAGCTGATTTCGATTCGGAGAATGACTGGCCTGGCGGGAATGGCCGCTTTGGTGCAGAACCTGCAGGCTCTGATTCCACTGACCTGGAAGCGCCTGCGAAACGTGAAATGGAGAACCTTGATCAAACCGGCGCTCTGGGTCATTCCGGTGGCGGCAGGTTTTCTTCTGGTTCTTAACGACTTTGTAGCCGGCTATCAGGCAGGGCTGCACCCGGATCCGGCGGGTCGCGTGTGGAGGATTTCTGTAGCCCTCTATGCGGTGGCCTTGATCCTGTTTTTGTTAACGCTGCCGCAGGCATCATCGCCGCTCTGGATAAAGAAGCTGTCCCGGGCCAGCTTTCTGGTCTATCTGCTTCATCCTTTGTGGATCGAAGCTACGCGATTCCTGCATCCCTGGTACCAAACCCAGGTTGTGATTCCCCTTTCCTGGCTTACGGCGCTGGCATTGCATGAGCTGGCCCTCTCTGTTCCTCAGCTGGGACTACTTCTGGGCGAAGGCGATCGCATGGGACTGTCCGGCGCATCCGACAGACCGGTGGCGCAGAAATCCGAAGTCAGCGAAAGAACCAACCGAAAATAACGCACCGATAGCGACCCATACCCGGTAACGCTGATATTCGAAAGCAGCGGTCTACTTTTTCGCGGACGGCTTCGATTTTGCTGACTTCTTCGCGCTCTTTTTGGGTTTTGTGGCGGATTTCTTCGCAACCCTGCCGGTAGCCGACTTTTTCGAGGCTGCCTTCTTTCCCGTTCTTCCGGTTTGCCCGCTAATCCCTACGCGCTTCTTTGCGGCGCTGGCATTTCCCCGTGCAATAGACATTTCCCATTCACGGGTCTTCCAGATCTTACTGGTAATCAACCGCGCGCCCCGGCGCACAGTCATGTAGGACCAGGCCCATTGCACCAGGACCATCATTCGATTTCGAAATCCGATCAGATAATAGATATGAACGATCAGCCAGGCGATCCAGGCCAGAAAACCGCTCATCTTGAGCTTACCGACTTCCAGGACCGCCGAGGCCCGACCGATGGTAGCCATGATGCCTTTGTCCTTGTAGAAAAATGGTTTTCGGGTCTTGCCGGCAATGGTGCGAAGCACGTTTATGGCGGCCAGTCTTCCCTGCTGAATGGCCACCGGCGCCAGCCCTGGAAGAGGTTTTCCGTCCCGGGTATGGGAGAAGGAGGCCTGGTCGCCAACCACAAACACTTCTGGATGATTCTCCAGACTCAAATCGCTTTGCACGATTACACGACCGCCCCTGTCAAGTTCCGCATCCAGGGTGTAGTTAATCTCGGTGGGGCGCACGCCGGCGGCCCATAGAATCGTTTGGGCGCGAATCACCTCTTCGCCTACCACCACACCGTGGTCGTCCACATCCGATACCATACTGTTGGTCCAGATAGTTACGCCCAATCTTTCCAGTTCGCGACTGGCATGCTCGGACATCTCTTCCGAAAATTGGTTTAGAATCCTGGAGGCGCCTTCCACGAGGATAATTCGTGTGCGTCTTGGATCGATGTTTCGGAAATCCCTCTCCAGGGTGTATCGGCTGATTTCGCCGAGAGCCCCGGCCAGCTCCACACCGGTGGGACCGCCTCCTACGATTACGAAGGTAAGCAGTTCCTTCTGCCTGGCAGGATCGGTTTCGCGTTCGGCCAGCTCATAGGCAATCAGCATTCTCTTGCGAATTTCCGTGGCCTCTTCCAGAGATTTAAGGCCGGGAGCATAGTCTTCCCACTGGTCATTGCCAAAATAGCTATGGGTGGCCCCGGCACAGGAAATCAGATAATCATAGTCCACGTCGCCAAAGTCGCATAGCACCTTCTTTTTCTTGAGATCTACTCCGGTGACTACGCCCAGAAGAACGTCTATATTGTCGTATCCGGAAACGATGGAGCGTATGGGCACCGCAATGTCTGCAGGGCTGATAGCTGCCATGGCCACCTGATAGAGTAGCGGCTGAAATAGATGATGGTTTCGGCGGTCGATGAGAGTAACGGTCACTTCATCCTCTTTGGCCAATTTCTTGGCGGCATTGATTCCGGCAAAGCCGCCGCCAATAATAACTACATGTTTGGGTTTATTCATAATTAAGACTCCCTTCGCCGCACAAAAAACCAGACCATTCCAATCGCAAGCATTACAAGGCCCAGTACAGAAAATCCTACAATGCCGCCTATGGAGAAAATCACATTTACACGGTCGTAGTACATGAGATCGGACTGCAGTCCCACCACTTCGCCGTCTCTGTTTCGCACCACTTGAACCATCCAGCCATCCATGCCGGCCTTGCCGCGAGCCAGAAATAAATCCGGAGCGATGGGCACCAGATAGATGGAAGGATCCGTTTCAAAGAACCCGGAGAACCGGACTTTCCTATCGTCTATGTCCAGATGCGTATCGGCCAGAAACCGAAAGGCCTCTCCGGCGCCGGAAAGCAGGTAGCGCGGACGGTAGTAGCCGGTCAGCTCATCCAGACTTTTGGGACTAACGTTTTCAGGAAAGTAACCTGGCTTCTTTTCTTCCAGGAAAGACCGGCATTCCGGATACAGATCCTGAATGATACGATCCAGAATTCTCTGCAATACAATCTGTTGTCTGGCATTGAGAAGAACCACCGCTCCCCGGCCGTCTTTGGTAAATACGGCCCCCGCCGCAAAACCGGGATACTGGGAAAGGATTCTGTAAAAACCAGGGCCATCCGGTCCACAGAGCTTGTGAAAGTAAAGACCCGGACTACGACCACCTGGAAGAGCCGTATTCCATTTCCGGGATAGGATATAAGAGGCAACAGGATCGCCGGCCCGGGCCTGCCGCGTCAGCTCGGAAAGAAAGGCGCCATAGTCCCCGGCCGTGGTAAGCAAATCCAGATAGGCATCAAAGGCGACCTGCGGCAGATCAATGGGAGCCGGAGTCTTTCCTCTGGGTTCATACCCCTGAGCAACGGGCCGGTTCTCCTTTTCCGCATAGAAAAAGGTATTGTTCAACTTGAACGGTGCCAGCACCGTCCGCCGCACGGTTTCGTTGGGATCAAGACTCAGCGAACGAAAAAGCCATTGAAACCCCTGCGGAGCGTAAACGTAGTGCGTAGCCGCCGGAATACTTTGATTCACCGTTTCTTCCAGAAGTTCATCGCGGATCTCGCTCACGGACTTTTCCATTCCCGGCGAGAGCAGACCTTCATGAGTACTTTGCAGTCCGGCAGTCATTAGAAGCAATTGATCGGCGGTAACCGTTTCGCCCGATGGCAACTTGATGTCCGAGTCGAAGGGCTGACCATTTTCCTGAAGATGCTTCAAGGCCGCATAAGCGGACAGAGGCCCTCGCAGGGCTCCCACCGCAAAGGCCGTGTCATCTGTTAGCGGTGTGTCTTTTTCCGATGAACCAAAGCCAATGTCGGAAGCGGCCAGCCCGAAACTCTCGGTATAGGTGCGGCCCGGACGAAAAACATGCACCTGAACGCCCTGAATGTTCTGGTCCTCCATCAATGAAGGGATATAGGATCCAAGGGCATCCGTGAGATCCCTGGCCTGGAGGCCTGGCGCAAGCGGCGCCGACGTTATAAAGAAAGCGAACAGAAAAACGAAGAATGGCCCGGGAGTAAATCCTGCCCCCGAGACCGGCCTGGAAAAAAATCCGGCGTCGCAAGCAGGCCTGGACATTCTGAATCGCGAGCAAAACCGGTAGGATAACGGAATCCGAGAGGACAAAGACTGGAGAATCCCGTAACCGGGCCGCAGAAGTTTTTTTTGCAATAACATCGTAGGACCTACCTTTACGTCCCTGCAGACGCATGCAGGAACGCGAACTTGATAGATTTCAAGTCAGTCGTCAGTCTGTTGCTGTCCGTCTACGGGCAAAGAAAAATCAGAAAAATCTTCCGGACGATTGCTGGCATACTCAATAATCTCCGGAATTCGGTCAGCGGAAACGTTCTTCCAGTAAACAGTCCAGTAATCCAGACGATGAAATCCATCCGCCAGCCTTTCATACCATCGATGGATTGTATTGCTACGGCGGGATCTCCAGAAAAGCGCTCCGGGTCGAGACAGTACGGAATTCCATAGTTCCTGAGCCACACCCTCGCCGCGAGCCTGTATTCCCACGGCAAACTTGGACAGATAACGCATACCTTGATAATCTTCCAGAAGGACAGCGCCTCGGTACCTTGAATCGATGTGCAGCTCTTTCATTTGGCCCAGCACTTCCGGATCCCGCAGGCTCCTTCCAAAACTTTCCTGTAACAGATTCAGAAGTCTTTTCTGATCGGCTTCGTCTACACTTCCAAACTGTAGAATCTCGCTTTCGGGTCTGACAATAGTGCCCGCCCCTTTCACGGTGAATATTTCCTTTAGAAGATCGAAGGGCGTGGTAACGGATAGGTGTAGATTCCGGTCTCTGCTCAGGAGTTCCTGGCACAGGGAAAGCAAGGCCTCATCCTGGTCGAGCACATCCGCTTCCGGATGACAGTGAAAAAGAGGATTGTGGCTCTTGTCGCGGATCGCCCCATTGAGTCTTACAAAGTGTACCCGACGAGTAAGTCCTGGAACAAGAAGGGAAAGGGTTTCCATCAGCGCCCGATCGCTCCGCAATACCATTAGTTGTCTTGTAGCAGAACTGGAAGACGGGACGGAAACATTGGGCACTCCGCTGGAATAATTCACTACGGAAAACGACCTATCATTTTCGAAATGCGCCACCTCCCTGGCGGCTACAGGTTCGGTGAGAAGTACCGCCGGAAAGAGGCCCAGACGACTCAAAAAGTAAAGATGTGTTCGTAGCAGTTCCGGAGCCTGGGATACGCTTTCTGCATCGGGCACGATCAGCGCGAATAGATCGCTATCTCCCTGACGAAACTTCTTAAGGTAGAAGTCTATCTCTTCGCTACGTCCAATGCTCTGTAAAAACAGGCTGAATGCATCATCAAAAAACATATGTCTGCTCAAACATGCAGTCCCGACTTGCCTCGTCCACGGCTTTTCATAATCCCTTACCGGCCCGAAGACCGGGGTCCAATACTTCGGTTAGGTACAGCCGACAACGGATTGAGTTCGAAGGACGTAGCCCCGGACCCAAGCTCTCGACTATGGCAATGCTGCCGTCCTATTTCGCAAGTCTTAGTCTTATCTGTTCAGATAGTCGGGACGAAACAACGAGTCTGAGACCTTGAGCGTATCATCAAACGTAAAGAACTCAAGGCGAGTGATGGAACCGGTTTCCAGATCCAGGGATTCCATGCGCACGGGCCAGGCGGTCACTACATCCTTTTTCTTTCCCAGATGCAGTACGGGAATGTCATAGTTGATTTCGATTGTCTTGAACAGAATGGTATTTCTATCATAGATATCCATCCTCAGGGCGCGAAAGCTACCCGGATCCTGTATCACCGATATCCTTCCGTAGGAGCTTGGCAACATGGGAATAAGCGAATAGTTGATCGCTTTTTCGCCAGCCTCCAGACTTACTTCTTTTCCGCGATCAGCCGGATGATAATTGGCCTCAAGGCTTGAACCCGAAAGATCGCGAAAGGAGAAACCGGACCGCATAATGGCCTTATACTGGTCCGCCCCCCGCAGCTGCAGCAAGTCCCGCCGGCGCGCGTCCCAGACCCATATTTCTTCGCCCTGGCGCAAGTAGAGAATTCTTAATATGACTCCCTTGGCCGGCGATGTAATTTCAATGAATCGCCGCCCCTGGTTCACATGCATTTGAAAATCCTGCATTTCCGGAAGGCCCCTTTCGTCGATGATTGTAAGCTTGCCTGAATATACACCATCGGGATAGGCAAGACCGGAGTCCAACTCGGCAACCAGAGCCTGCACAGGCATGTCCCTCCAATCCGCAGGAGCTTCCGCTTTCAGGGGGAAGGATAGAAGCGCCAACCACGGAGCCAGGACTATCCACTTTTTTTTACAATTTGCCAGCATAGGTTTTTTTGGTGGACCCGGCCAGAGTCTGCCGGAATCGTTCCTAGAGCTTTACCTCAAGAATCGGAGGATATCTTTATGAAGGCAATAACACGAGCAAGAATTGTTGCTCTTTTGCTGGCCGCTATGACCGTTTCTACGGCTTCCGCCGACCAGCTGCGACTGAATGTTGGTCTATGGCCAGGCGAACTGGATCCGGAGCTGGAAAGCAGACTGCTTCTGGATGACATTGTGGAACCCACGGCCCGCATTGATCTGCCCTGGTCCAACAAGAATACGACAACAATTTACCCCCTGGGACTGCAGTATTTCAAGCCCATGGGATCCGGCCAATTGGTCTTTACCGCGAACTATATTCGGTATGCTCCCGAATACTCATTCAACGGAATTAGCACCAGCGGCTCCATCGCTCTGGTAGCTCTCGAAGACTTTGCCACTACCGATTGGGAATTCGAAGCGGGCTACGAAATCCCTCTTGTAGGCAACAAGCTTTTCCTGACCCCTCGCCTGGGTTTTCGCTGGCATACTCAGGAGTTCAATTACGACGAGCTTACCATTGGCACTCCTTCCGCCATAAGCCTGGACAGTCCCTTTTCCGGGAATGCTCAGGGAAGCTACATCGGATTGTCCGGCAGATTCTATCTCATGCCTCAGATTGCGTTGTATTTCGACCTGATGACTACCTCCATTTTTCCTAACTTTGGCGGTAGCATGGAATTCGAGCAAACCGTTCTGCAAACCGACGGCGTATTGCGATATGATCGTGCAGAAGCAGGCTACGAAGTTGCCTTTACCAGATACACCCTGGGTATTCAGTACGATATTAACAAGAACATGTACATCCAGGTTGGCGTGCGCGAAGAAGTTCAAAGTACCAGCTATCCAGGGTATTTCAACCTGGCCATTCGCACCGACGGTAGCGGCGTAAACAGTACAATAAATGAGATCATTTCAGACATTCTGTTCTGGGATTTCCAGGAGCAGGATCAGACAAAGGGCTTTGCTTTCTTCGCATTTAGCTACGGAATCGATATCTAAGTTGTTGAATCGATAACCAAATTGTTATAAAGAAAACAAAGTTGTCTTGATTTAGAAGGTCGCCCATTGGGCGGCCTTTTCTTTTTCCCTGGCTTTCCCTGTTATTCTTCGCTGACGTTCTTGCTATCAAGGTGACCATCTGAATTCAGCGATGACCTGCCGGCCAGGGACTGAAGATATTCCTGCCATTCATGGGGGAGATAATACTTCTTCTTGCTGTTACAATCTTTGCAACAAGGGACGATATTGGATTTCTCCGAAGAGCCTCCCCTGGACAGGGGGATTATGTGATCCATGGTTAACTCGGATGGCTTGAAGGACTGCTGGCAATAGTGGCACTTTCCGGAGGATTTTTTCTTTTTCCACCAGGGGCTATCTCGCAACTTGCGAGCTTTTTTCTTCTCGCGTTCAATCCAGCCTGTATCGGGGGCGAAGAAGGGATCAAATTTTTCCGGTTCTGACCTCATCGTGGGTTCTTCGGTACCAACGCACCATGTCTACATAGGAGAGAATTCCCATTACCTTTCCATCGTCAATCACAGGAAGGCTTCGCACCTTTTTTGAGATCATAAGATTCAGCGCTTCTCGCAGGTAGGCGTCGGAAGTGATCGAAACCATTTCTTTCCCTTCGATAACCTGCTCTACCGTAGTTTTCAGATAGTTACGCTCTATTTCCAGGGACTCCTCATAAGAAAGGCGCAGAAGATCAAAAACGGTAATGGTTCCCAGAGGTGTGCCATCTTTGATTACCAGCACGCCCAGAAAACCGTTCTCCAGACAGATTCTGGCCGCAGCGGCAGCTGGATCCCGTGCATCGCACGTAATCACATCGGGCGTCATGACATCCGACACTTTCGCCTCTATCATTTTCTGGGTACGGCGAAGGAGTTTTTCTTTCAAACCGTGGTCTTTGATTTCATCCAGCATTGACATATTTCACCTTCCTGCAATCTGAGCTTGTTCTATGCTCCAACCCCACTGCTCGCCTGAATTCTTTGCGCAAGATTTCTTTCTTCAGGCCCCGAAGCTTCCAGCGCTTCAGATGCGCCATCGTATCCGAACTCTGCCAGATTAGTATTCTCAAGCTCGCAAACTCTCAAGTTCGGGTATTCGTTATCCATCCAGAGTGAATTTGAATATTCCTCTATCCACCAGCTCCCGGTTAATTCTATGTTGTATCTTCATTCGAACAATTTCGGCAGCCTCTTCCAGGAAGCGAATGTTGCGGGCATCCTTCTTTCCAAATCCGTGTAACGTTACTGGTTTAAGAAAGCAGATCTTCCATTGCACCGGAAGCGGTATCAGGTTCAAAGGCACCGGTATCTTGGCGCCAATGTATTTCTCGGTCCAATCCAGAGTTCCCAGATTTAGATGAGTCTCTTCGGCGCCCAGAATGGACACCGGAACGATAGTGGCGCCGGTCATAATGGCCAGCGAAATAAAACCGGGATTAAACGGCTTCAACTGATACATCTCAATACTGGACTTGAAGTTACCCGCCTCCGCTTCCGGAAACAGGATTAGTAGCTTTCTCTTTCGCAGAACGCGAATGGCCACTTTGAAGTCCTGTGGAATATAGGCCAATTTGGCGCTTGCCATCTTGAAGAAACCATCTTTGTGCCAGTAATTGTGGCTCATGGTTCGAGGCATGCGCTTCGCCTGCTTTAAGATTTCGTTTTGCAGAACCATGGCATCCCAGCCAAGAACTCCGCTATGGTTGGGCACCACAATTACCGGTCCGGTACGCGGAAGGTTTTCCAGACCTTCGGTTTGAAGATCTGTAAAGCTACGCATTACATCCAGAAATCCGTGGGTCACCCCTCGAAAGAAGAAGTAGTCCAGGTCTTTACCCAGAAATTCCCGCCAATCGGGACTTTGAAAGAAACGCCTTTGTGCCATGGCTCGACCTGCTATTCTACCCGACTTGTCCAAAAGTCAAGCAAGGAAAAATATTCGGTCCTGTTGTCCCAGAAAAGAGAGGCAGGCGCGGACAATATAGCCCTCTGCATCGAGAACTACGGGTAGATTCCGCCGTACCGGGGGTGGTAGTTGTTCCTTCTGAAAAAGAGTCTTTATTCGGGAGCGGTGAATTCTTCGATCATTTCGGAATCTGTACAAATCGTCCCCCTGGACGGTTCTGAGCACCGCGCCAGAATATCGGCGGGTAAGCCCCAGCCAGGAGACTTCGTAGTTTTTCCCAGAATCCACCGGGTCGGATCCATCGGAAATACTCTTGATTTCCGGTCCTTTCATGAATGCACCATTCACCGGATATATCCAGAGATCCCCTCCGGCAGACCAGAGCTCCACGGCAGAGGTTCCCGTTCGCAGCCACCGCCCGAATTCGCTGGTCCTTAATTCCGAGTATATCTGGAGAACCACCGAGCGGGGCAGCATTTCCAACGCCAGGGCGCGAAGGGAAGCCCTGAGGATTGAGGCCAGCTCCGATGGGGAGGCATTTTGGCACACGGGCCCCGGCAACCGAACAAAGAATTCCGGCTCGGCATTCAGAGGATTCGGACCCGCTCCCACCGAAGGCTTTTCCGTGCTTAAATGCCTTTCCGGCCAGGCGAAGTCATGGTGTACCGACCATAAAGAGGCAGGATTCAGGCCCCTGCCTTCCAATCCCGGTATAACCCGATGACGGATCCAGTTCCGATTCAAGGAAATATCTTGATTCGAGCTATCTTCCGCGAACGGGATGGAGAATTCCTCCAGTAGCTCCAGGACATCCTTTCTATGTGTAACCAGCAGGGGGCGAACCAACGACAGACGGCCCAGAAACCTCTTACTTTTGCGCAGGGAGGACCAGATAGGAAGCTGGCTCTCCAGGGGCATCAACTCGGAAGCTTCCCTGGAGGAGGAGCGAATCCAATGAAGGATCATGGTTTCCACGAAATCCACAGCGTGGTGGCCGGTGGCGCAGAACCCGCAACCGGCGAGCTTCGTGGCCCGGAATAGATCCCTGTAGCGCAGAAATCGGGCCGCCGACTCCAGATTCATTCGCATTTTTCTGGCAAAGGCGGACACATCGTGGCTCTCTTCGTAATGGATCAGATCCAGGGACCGGGCCGTATTTCGCACAAGGTCTGCATCTTGCGCCGCCTCTTTGCGCAACTCATGGTTCAGATGGAAGCTTACCGGAAGAGAAACGCCGGCCATTTCCGCAAGGCTGGCGAGCAGATGAAGCAATAACTGAGAATCCGGACCGCCGGAAGCCGCTACGATTACACCGGACCGGAGCCTGGCCATTAGGTGGCGCTGATACTCCGCAACCAGGGCGTCGGTGGCGCCGGTATTTCGTTGCATTCGGGCCAGGTAAGCCATCCACAAGCTGCCTTCCTTGCTCATTTCCGCCAGGCTAATTCTACTTTCCTGTCTGGCAAGGCAGCCCAGAATGGTTTCGTGGGTTTTTTACAGAAAATCGGCCGAATGTTTCAGGAGGACTTTTCGCCGCCATTTGATGGTTTCTTCTTTTTGAAACTCGTTCTGTATCTGGCATTTTTCACATTCTGTTTGCGTGTCTTTGGCGGCGGAAGTTGCCTGGGAACCACTCCGGAAGGCAGGCCTGAAGGCAAGATCATCCAGAGCCCCCTGGAGCATCCCTCTCATCCCGAGGATGCTTCCCATAGAATGGCCGAGGCTAGCCGAACCAGGGAACTCTTATCGACGACACCCCTGACCCACGGGGTTCTATGAGGAAGGCGTTCTTCTATCCGGTTTTTCCCGCTTTGAAGGACTATGCCTGGGGCTCCCAGGATCCGGAAGGCGCCATCGGCGATCTGTTGCGAAAAAACACCGGCGGGGAAATCCCTCCCGGCCCGTACGCAGAACTCTGGTACGGCGACCATCCATCCGGCTCGTCGCTACTGGCGGACGGCTCCACCTTGCGCGAACAAATCGTCGCTGAACCAGACCATATTCTGGGCCGGTTCGCAAAGGATGGCAAGTTGCCGTATTTGCTAAAGATACTGGAAAGCCAGACTCCCCTATCTATTCAAGCCCATCCGGACAAACCCCTGGCGGAAACCCTGCATCGCGACGACCCGAAGCATTATCCGGATTCGAACCACAAGCCTGAAATTGCAATTTGTCTACGCCCGGGTTTCACAGCCATGGCCGGTTTTCGCACGCTTGAGTCTATTCAGAGCAACCTGGCCAAACATCCAGAACTGGAAACACTCCTACCCGGCCTGAGTAGCGCAAACGGTAATGCCCGGGCGGCGTTGAAAAACGCATTCGCGCATCTGTATCGGATGAAGGGCGAAGAAATCGAACCGCTGGCCCGAAGCCTGTACAACAGGCTTGAAAAACAGGAGAACCGAAACGGTACGGAATCCTATTTTCTGCGGTTCTGCCAGTTACATGGCTTCCAGGACCCAGGTCTGTTTTCTATATTCATTTTGAATCTGCTACAGTTCAATCCGGGGGACTCGCTCTTTATGGGAGCGCGAGAACCACACGCCTATTTGCAGGGCGCCATCATAGAATGCATGGCCTGCTCCGACAATGTGGTGCGTGGCGGTCTCACCCCCAAGTTTGTAGATGTAGACACCCTGGTGGAGATGCTCCATTATCGGATGGGACCTCCGGATTTGATTCGGCCCAGAAAATCCGGAAATGCAGCCATTTACGAGCCACCCGTGGATGATTTTCAGGTATGGACCGTGGATGCGAGCCCGGAAACACTTACCCTGCCCGCGGAACTGTTTCCGGCTATAGTCCTTTCTTTGTCCGGCTCCGCCACCCTGGAAACCGACTCCGAATCGTTTGAACTACTACCGGGACGAAGTGTACTTCTGCCCGCCGGTCCGGTGGAGAATGGGACGACTTACAGAGTATCTTCGGCTCAGAAAGCCCGTTTGGTGCTGGCCGGTCCCGGGAAAACACGAACCGGTGCCTGAAGGCCCTGATCTGCCTCCGGCCAGCCATAAACAAATTTGTAGTACTTACGGGATTTTATCTTGACACATCATGTGACATAATCCAGTTACAGGGGACAGAAAGAGGCTGTGCAAAGTGATCCAAACTCATTACACTTTGCCCTGAAAGCCCGAGGAATGGTATGGCACTGGCTGGAATATATAGAACCGAAAAGAAACCTGGTCCCATAGAAGCACAGAGACCTGCTCTAAGTAAAGAAGAATTGGAGTCGGTGCTGGACTGTTTGATTCAGGACCGACTGGGCTCCGGCTCCATCTGCGAAAGATTCGAGAAGTCTTTTTCCCAGGTGGCCAGCTACAAGCACACGCTGGCCGTAAACTCCCTCACGGCCGCCTATCACCTGGCATTTCTGGCGCTGGAAATTGGGGACGGAGACGAAGTCTGGATCAATGCGCTGAGTAGCGTTTCTGCTCTGGATGCCTGCCGCTATGTGGGGGCCACACCCAGGCTACTTGATCCGGCGCGAAGTTCCTATCATATTGACCGCGAGAGCCTGGAAACTGCGGTGCAGGCCACTTCCGAAACCGGCCCGGTATCGGAAGATCCTGCTTTTCGCGTGGGAAACGGCGAAAAGCCCAAACGCGTATTCATTTTTGATCACATCTACGGCAGCCATAATCCCACCGACGTTGAGTGGCTAAGAGGTCAGGGCTTTCTAATCGTGGAAGACTTCACCGGTATGCCCGGGGCCGATGCCGAAGGCGCCTATACCGGACATAAAGGCGATATCGCTGTGTGCGGACTGTCCGAATTCGACCTGGTCACCACCGGCAACGGAGCCATGGTGGTAACCGCGGATTCCAAATTGCAGAAGCGAATGCTCAGCCTGCGTTACGGAAACAAACGGGACAAGAAGTCCGTGGCCTACGATTACAGGCTGGAAGACTTTCAGGCCGCCATGGGTTTGATTCAACTGAATCGTCTGGGCATTACCCTTTCCCGCCGCCGAAAGATTGGCGAAAAGTACCTGCAGACCCTGCGACAGACCAAACACGAAAGTTATTTTGGCGAACCTGGAGTAGACTGTTACCATCTATTTCCTGTGGTGGTAGCCAGGACTCATGAAGAAGTGGAACGTTATTACAACTCACTGCAGATCGGAATTACCCGCATTCCCGAGCCTCTCCATCATTTCCTGGATCTTCCCCGTCTGGAATTTCCGAATGCAGAAAGGATCTATCAGAAAGCGGTATGCGTCCCGGTTTATCCGGCGCTCACAGCAAACAATGTGGAAAGGATTGCAAGCTCTCTACGCGGCATGCTCTAAGCGCCCTGTGTGCAAGGTCCCGGTTTCTGAAATGAAATCCTATCGCCCTGTCCGTTTTTCGCCATGCGTCTCGCGGCGGGTCTCGCAAAGGATGCTGCTCGCCGTTATTTTGTTTGTGACTCTGGCTCCAGGACTGGCCGAAGAGAAGCCGCAAAAAGATGGTCCGGAGATGCGCGATTATTCGGCTCGAGCGGAAATCACTCTGGGCGATGACCGCACAGTTTCGGGCAAAAGCAAGTTCACGGCGCCGGAAACCTTTATCTTTCAACACAATCGCGAAGGCGTCCAGTATGAGAAAACCATCCATGCGAAGGATGTAAGAGCGCTGCATTTCCAGAAATGGGAGCCCATAAAAGTAGGCGAGAACAAACAGGGAGATATATACCGTTTCCAGGTATCCTCTTTCAGAATAGAACTGAAGGACGGATACACAATGCAGGTGAATAATGGGCTGCCATCCTTCTGGCAGAGCTTCTTTCTGGAAAACGACAATGGTAGGGTTCGTTTCTTCACTTATTGGATGGATCTTTACAAACGCGAGGACGGTAGCTGGTTTACGGGCATGGAAGGCCCGGCCAGTGGCGTAAGGTCTTTTCCGCACAAGGACGTAATCCAGAAAATCGAATTCAAAGTAGATTAGTCTTCCGGCCGGTCTGGCAACTATTGGCGCCCTATCCAGAAGGGCTCATTCCCGGCTCTCGAAAAGATCCCTGTACCCGGGCGCCCCTGCACTCGGGCGGCGAGTCCATGGCCGATGCAGCGCGATTACTGCTATTGAAACTGAGCGGCCCGGGCAACCCGGGCCTCTCTTCCCGCTCCGTGCCATTGGCTGTTCCCGGGCCGGATCAGGCATCCCATTTTCCAGAATTAGACTTGCGAAGCAGGCTTTTGGCCGTCCTATTAGTCAGGGATCGGCTTAGCCAGACCCTGGACAGGGATTATCTCTATGGAAATCTTTAGTACCACACTACTGGAATGGCTACAACGGTTTGCCATCGTATATAGCATCCTTACTGTTCGCTACGTCGTTATTGCCGGGCTGGCTTTTCTAATCATCTGGACACTTCTGTCCGGTCGATTGGCGCACCGATATATCCAACCGGACCGTCGACCCGGTGGAAAAAACATACTACACGAAATTAAATACTCTTTCATAACATTTTTTGTTTTCGGACTTGTAGGTATCTTTATCTTTGAAGCGTCACGCGCCGGATGGACCAGGATCTACCGCGACATTGATCAGTATGGATGGGTTTACTTCGCATTTACTGTTGTGGCGACTATATTGCTGCACGATGCTTACTTCTACTGGACCCATCGGTTTATGCACTGGAAGAAGATCTTCAAACACGTTCATCTTGTGCATCATCGCTCCACCAATCCCACACCCTGGGCTGCCTTTAGCTTTCATCCAATCGAAGCTGTGATTGAGGCGGGTATTGTACCACTGGTAGTCTTTCTCTATCCGATCCATCCTGGCGCGCTGGCCATTTTTCTTCTGTATATGACGTTTCTGAATGTGCTCGGTCACCTGGGTTACGAGCTCTTTCCATCTGGATTTACGCGCAAGCCGGCCACCTCCTGGCACAACACGTCCACGCATCATAACATGCATCATAAGTATTTTGAGTGTAACTACGGTCTGTACTTTAACTGGTGGGACCGGCTCATGAAAACGAATCATCCGCAATACCATGCTCAGTTCGAAAGCAGGGCATCCGCGCAAAGAGAACCTGCAACCTCTTCACCTGGTCTAGCTATGACTGATAGTGGTCCCGTAGCTGCCTCCGATGCACGCGCAGTCGATGTCACCGAACGCAGACCGTCCAATCCGCGAGTGGCCTGAGGGGCAGACTCCCAGGGCCCGTGTAACAGGATCGGCGGAATGAGCCGGCGCCTCCGTAATCCTGTTTTCCTTGAACCGATGCTATTGCGAAGACTGCTTCGCAGCCTGATCATAGGGCTCATCGCGACATAGATAGATACTCAGCGTAATCGGCAGAAACACTGTATCGATAACGGCGCTCAGGGGCAGGTCCATGGCGGCTGCCAGGCCCAGTAGAACCGGTTGTTCTCTGCTGAGCGCCTGATCTATAATCAGAGTGTCAGTTACCACACCTCCATAGACCAGCGGCGTATCCTGATCGGTATCGCTCCAGCCAGCCATAGAGATCAGCGAAGCACAGCCCGTAGATCCAACCACCAGGGCGAGAGCGAAAAGCTGGCAGATTCGGTGAAGCCAAATAGTCATGGGTTATACCTCGGTTCCAAAGCGGCACTATATCAGTTCTTCATCGAGTATACGTCAGCACTATATCTGTTCTTCATCGAGCATACTTCAGCAATACATCTGTTCGAAACCGGCAATACATCGGCTGTACATCGGATGGCAAAATGCGCCATGTATCCGTTAAACAAAGGTACAGATTCGAACGCTGATTGCAAATAGGGAATATATCGATCAAAATGGCTCAGGTATGGGACGCTTCATCCGTCGTGCCGGGAGGGTTTCGGTAGATTTCTCCGAAATTGCCTGATTGCAAGAAGGCCCGGATTGACTGAGCAAGGGTATGAAAGTTAGAGTAGATAGAATCATGATTAAAAGGAACATACTGGAAGTCGGCGAATTCATCCTGCATCTCCCGGGCCGGCCATTTAAGCGGCCCCATTTTTTTACAGTCCCGGGAAAACAGTTTCATTAGCGTGGTAGGTCGGCTTTCGATTACCAGACCTGGCTTGAACCGGGACAGGGGCTTTTGAGGGTATTCCCTTGCTGCGAGCTGAAAGACAAAGTCGCCCAGCAACAACCGGGCAACCCACGGTATTCGCCTGGTTACAATGGAGGGCGCCCTTTCCTGGTATGGGCTGCGATCCAGAAGAAGTCGGCCAGCATTGGGAATTTGATCCATCCAACGCTCCAGCACATAGGCGCCGGCAATGAAGCAAAACAGATGCACCCGGTCATAGCGATGGAGGTCGTTTCGATTGTAGTAGCTTTCCAGGAACCGAACCGAATCATCGATCCCGCTGTTTTGAATGTAATCCGGCACAAACAGATCCAGATCCGGAGCCTGTTTTCGGAATTTTTTCATAGATCGCATACCGGAGAAACCATAGCCGATACCGGTAAGCACAAGAAGCGCCTCTCGGTTACCGTTCTTTAGTTCCAGTGATCTGACAGGAAAGAGCCCCATTTTTGTTTGACCTGCTCTGTGTATGACGTCTTGTTAAGCAGTGGCAAGCATTTATCAGCTCAAGTCAAAATTCCAGGATCTTCTGAGGCCGCTCTGTAGATTTCTGGCTCGCATAGGAGTTTCCGCCAACCAGGTAACTATCCTGGCGCTTCTTCTATCGTTCCTGTTCGGCGCATACATGGCCTTTCGCTTCATCTACTTTCCAGATAAGAGACTTTTCTTATTGGGACTACCTGCCCTGCTATTCCTTCGCATGGCCTTGAACGCCATCGACGGAATGCTGGCCCGGGAGCATAACATGGAAAGCCATCTGGGCGCTTTCCTGAACGAACTGGGAGACGTACTATCCGACGCTTTTCTATACCTGCCTTTCGCGCTCTACGGAATACAATCTGGCGCCGTGCAGCCCTATGTTGCTCTTTCGGTGGTTTTCTTTGTCAAGTTTGCCATAATTACCGAATTCATGGGCGTTCTTTCCCGGGCCACAGGTTCCAGCCGACGGTACGACGGCCCCATGGGAAAATCGGACAGGGCTTTCTGGTGCAGCGTTCTGGCCATTTACCTGGCCCTGGGGGGACCGGAAAGACCTTACATTGAGATTTTCTTTGCACTTCTGGCCCTGCTTTCCCTTCTAACGGTTATCAATCGCGGAAGAAAGGCTCTCAACGAATGAAATGGACCTATAACACATTAACGCCCAATGTCCTCTATACCTTTGGCGGAATTCTTGCGGCCCTGGTTCTGGCCACGCTCATCGCTTTCCTTCTCACGCGTCTTAAAAAAGAAAGCGACTTCACCGAGTTGACCCTGCGTATACGAACCTGGTGGCTGCTGGTTGGTCTGATTGCCGCCGTCCTTCTGAGCACCATTGAACTCAGTATTTTGTTTTTCGCACTAATCAGCGTACTGGCTCTTTACGAATTTCTATCGCTCATCGAGCTTCGCAAACCGGATCGAAAGGTACTCTGGGTTCCCTTTCTGGTCATTCCGTTGCAGTATTTCTGGATCTATGAGCGCTGGTACGGGATGTTCATTGTGTTCATCCCCGTGTACGCCTTTCTATTCTTTCCTCTGGTTATGGTCTTTGTAGGGGAAACAAAAGGTTTCCTTAAGTCCATCGGCACCATTCAGTGGGGGCTCATGACCTGCGTTTTTTCCATCAGTCATGGCGCCTATTTAATGGTACTGCCGCAAGAAGGCAATCCGGCCGGCGGAGGTCCGGGTCTCGTGTTATTTCTGCTGCTGCTGACGCAGTTTAATGATGTGGCCCAGTATATCTGGGGCAAGCTTCTGGGTAAACATCCTATAACACCCACCGTGAGCCCCAAGAAAACGGTGGAAGGATTTCTGGGCGGCCTTGTGACAACTACTGTACTGGCTTACTTTCTGGCGCCCCTTTTGACTCCGCTGAGCTTATATGAATCCCTGGGAGCGGGTCTGCTCATCGCCTTTTCGGGCTTTGTGGGCGACGTCACGCTTTCGGCCGTTAAGCGCGATATCCAGGTAAAGGATAGCGGAAACATGCTTCCTGGCCATGGCGGCATACTGGATCGCATCGACTCGCTCACGTTTACCGCGCCCCTATTCTTCCACTTTATCTATTATTTCCGCTATTGAGACAGCCGTTATTCAGGCAAGCGTTCAGAGCATAGGATTAAGAGAGGCGGAACCGGCAAAACGGGCCTGGAAAGGAATCGCTGTTTTCCCGTACAATGCCAGGCATTCGTGCCCGCTCGCGGCCATTATCGGACCAATAATATGGCCGGAGGATTCGGCATCATTTGCGAAGCAGTATACAGGCAATCAGCTGCCAAACGCCAGACGAATCTCAGGCGAAGAAACCCTTAACGGCTTCCACAACTTCCTGAAGCTCATGCTCCTGCATGTAGGGAAACAAAGGCAAGTTCAATACGCTCTTGCAGATACGCTCGGCGTTTTCGCCGCCTACTTTCGCTTTTAAATATCCCGGCGAGGCTTCCTGCGAAGACATCGGTCCGGGATATACGATGCCAAAACCAATGCCTTTCTCTTTTAGCAAGGCTTCCAGGGCAGGTCGCTTTTCCTGGTCTACGATCAAGACATTAAGGTAGCCGTTTTCCGTATATCCTTCCGGAGCCTCGACTACGCGGATGGGAAGATTAGCCAGTGCCTTTCGATAGTATTCCGCCGATTTGCGACGGCTTTCCAGTCGGGCTGCCAGATGCGGATGGCTCAGATTCAGGTAGGCGGCCTGGAAGGTATCCATTCGGGAATTCCAGCCCACCAGTCCGTAGGAATAATGCGTGGTGCGGCCGTGGTTTTCCAGGCTGCGCACTTTGTGGGCCAGATCATCATCGGAGGTCAGCACCGCGCCCGCATCGCCGGCGGCGCCGAAGACCTTGGCCGGATAAAAGCTAATGGTGGCCAGTTGCGCCCCTTCGTAGATAGACTTGCCGTTGTAGGTGACTCCGTAGGCCTGCGCGCCGTCCTCAATTAAAGCGATTCCCTTGCTCTTTGCAAAATCCCGGAAATCCTTGAGTCTGGAAGAACCCCATCCGTAAAGATGCACAAGAATGGCGGCTTTGGGTTTGTGTTCTTCGCAGGCTTTGCAGAACAGATCAAAGTCCAGCTGAAGGTCTTCCGCGGATACGTCCACAGTAATCGGATCTGCGCCTACGTTCACTACAGCTTCAAAGGTAGCCCAGAAAGTAAGATCCGGAACAAGGACCGAGTCCCCCTTTGAAACCCCTGCCGCTCGCAGAGCCAGTTGCAGCGCATCGGTGCCGTTGGCGCAGCCTATGGCATGCGAAACCCCGCATTCGGTCTTCAGAGTATTCTCAATGTTTTCTACTTCCGGCCCACCGATGAACCGGGTATTCGCGGAAAGGTCCGCTACCTTTGCATTCCAGGAATCCAGGAATCCATCTTCAAATCTTTTAAGCTCAATAAAGGGAACAGACATTTTCGCCGCCGGAATAGATATGTGTGATCAGTCGAGTTCAGACTCGGTTTGCTCAAGAGCCTCTTCCAGAGTCGAGTAGACCTTCAGCTCCGGGGGTAAATCCATCAAGCCAAAAACCTTCCGCAGGAAGCTGTGCAGTCCGCCGATTACCAGGCGGCCGCCATTCTCGCGAGCGCGATAATGAATGGAAAACAGGATAGCCACTCCGGTAGAATTGATATAGTCCAGATCGGAGAGATCAAAGACCATGATCTGGTTGGAACTTGCCAGGAGCTTGTAGAACTTCCGGTTGAATTCCTGGGAATTGGTGTTAGTGATACGGCCAACAAGCTTCACAATTCGGATGCTGGATGAGCCAAGCTCACGTTCCTCCACCGCCACCTTTAGCTCGGGGAACTCAAGCTCCATGAAAAGCTCCTGTCATCATTGTATCATTGGACGATATCATTTCGAATTACTCCAAAGGGTAGAGAGCTTTTTACTTTCAGCGACTTGAAAAAGCCCACTATACCTTCTGGCTAATCTAATGGTCAACAGGGTGTACCCCGAACCACAGTTTTTCTGGAAGCCGGTCCAGACGGAAAGGAAAATTTAGTTCTCCTTTTAATACTGTAATGATACGCCCACGATTACCGGAAATGGGACCCGCATAGTCTATGTACTTCCTTTTGTGGTTCTGCTTTCTGGTTACACTCCATTGTTGCACACTTTCCAGCGGCGAATCAGAGAGCTCCACTAGATCGATACCATTGGGAACCAGCTCGCGCAATTGTTGCAGATCTACTTCGCGCATTTCATAGGTAGGCAGGGCTTCCCCTCCTGTATCCAGAAACAGATCGCCATGATTCTTTTGCGTACTTTGCGGTTCTTGAATATGATGTACCAGATGAAACTTCAGGGAATGCATGACTGCCGGACTGCGCCCTACTTCTGGCCGGGCTCTTCCAGTCGCAACGCCACCGTGGGAGCGCGTACCATTTCCATAGCATTGATAATGTCCAACGCGCCGAATAGCTGGCTCTCCCGGGCATGGTGGGTCAAAATCACCACGTCCACGGGCTCCGGTCCTTCCTCCTGGTGCATGGAGGCTATACTGATCTCATGATCGGAAAGTACCCTGGATATAGAAGCCAGAACGCCGGCGCGGTCCAGGGTTCGGAAGCGTAGATAAAATCTGTAACTGGCATCCGCAGCAACCTTAAGAGATTCTTCCCCGGATAACCAGACTTCGGGCTCGTTTTCCGGATTTCTTGCGATTGCTGCAATGTCGCCGAGCACGGCGCTGGCCGTAGGGAATCCGCCGGCTCCCCTTCCTACGATCATGGTTGGCCCACAATAGGGATCTTCGGTGAACAACGCATTGTTCTCTTCTTCTACAGAGGCCAGGAGATGATGGGAGGAGATCAATGCGGGATGGACACGTAAATGATAGCCGTCGGATGCCTTTTTTGCCACGGCGAGCAGCCGAATGACTTTGCCCATTCGCATGGCCATGGCATGATCCAGGGGGCTCAGTTCCGTAATCCCTTCCACGCGAATGTCGCTTTCCTGAACCAGATGATCGAAAGCCAGAGTAGAAAGTATGGCAAGTTTCTGTGCGGCATCTCGACCGCTCACATCGAAAGCCGGATCAGCTTCGGCGAAGCCTTTTTCCTGCGCTATTTTCAAAGCGTCTTCGTAGGCCATGTTTTCTTTCTGCATGCGAGTAATGATGAAATTACAGGTGCCGTTCAGGATTCCAAACATCTCCTGGATTTCGCTACCCACCCAGACCCGGCGAAGGTTACGAATCACCGGAAGGGCGCCAGCCACAGCAGCCTCCAGGCCTACTTCCTTGCCGGACTCTCTGGCCTGGCGAAAGATCTCCGCTCCGTGGTTTGCCAGCAAGGCCTTGTTGGCGGTCACAACATGCTTTCCGCTTTTAAGGGCATCCATTACCCATTGTTTGGCAGGATCCAAACCGCCGATCAATTCTACCACTACGTCTATGTCCGCTCGCTGCACGAGACCGGAGGCATCATCGGTTACATCAAAGGACTGATTCTTGAGAAAATCTTTTTTGGCGTAAGATCGGTCCGCAACGGCTACAATTTTTAACTCTTTGCCGGTACGCTTTCGCAACACTTCAGCTCTGGTCTGAAGCAGCTCTATCAATCCACGACCTACGGTGCCTGCGCCAATTAAACCAATGCGCAGTTCCTTCATTCTTTATCCCCTTTGCCGCTTCGGCGACCGAAGAATCCGCCGCTTCTTTTCTCTGATTGCTGCGGCTCGCTTTTTGCCTGCTGCGCCTCCGCCTCTTCCAGGGCTTTTTCATCTACCTGAAAGGCAGGCTCGCTCTTTCGGCGACGACCTCTCTGAGGCATGTCCCGCAGCAGCTCTTCTAACCGCTTTTGGAAGACCCGGTTATTTCTAACCTGGTTTACCACAGATTTTGGATAGGACTCCGGGTAATTATGGATATTCAGTAGTTCTATATCGTCCAGTGGGATGGACTCCTGTTTCTTCCGCGCCATAGATCTCTGGGAAAAGACCTGCAGGGCATAACTCAGTCAAGTCAATTCACCCGGTTTTTCTTGACACATTACACAGCCGGGGCCTTTCAAGAGTCTGTGAATCCCTTTACCGCCGTGGAGCGCGCCCTCAATCGATTCTATGCTCCAGCACCGGCCACCACACCCTTAGATTCTACTCAGGTAGAAAAAAAGTATCCCTGGATGAGATGGCAGATCCTGGAGTCTACATTCCTGGGATATGCCACCTTCTACCTGGTGCGCAATAACCTGGCTCCGGCGCAGGCGGCCTTTGGCGATGCCATGGGCTACGATAAGACCATGTTGGGCACAATCATTACCGCCACCGCTATTTCCTATGGTATAGGGAAATTCATTATGGGCGGGATGTCGGACCGCAGTAACCCCCGGGTCTTCATGGCCACTGGCCTGATACTCAGCGCGGTTTGCAATTTTCTGTTCGGTATGGCCACAGACTACCATGCACACCTGTTTCTGTGGTCCATGAACGGTTTCTTTCAGGGCATGGGCTGGGGCCCTTGCGGACGCAGCCTGGGCCACTGGTTCGCCTTACGCGAAAGGGGAACGATCTTTGGAGTGTGGAACATTGCGCACAATGTGGGAGGAGCCGCCATCGGAGCGTTGTCCGGATATCTGGCCAAAAACTATGGCTGGGAGAATGCATTCATTGTTCCAGGGATCATCGCACTTGTGGGAGCGGCCTATTTGATCTGGCGACTGCGCGATACGCCACAATCCGTCGGGCTACCTCCGGTGGAGTCCTACATCAAAAGGCATCCGGACCGGGCCCTGGATTTCTCCAAAAAGAATCCAGACGGTTCGTCGGCGCAGGATCAGGAGCCTGAACTGTTGCACCATCCAGATGTAGAAGATCCCGAAAGGGAACTGTCGACGAAGGAATTGTTCGTAAACTATATCCTTACCAACCCGGCGCTCTGGCTCTTTGCCCTGTGTAATTTTTTCGTATATATAGGTCGCTACAGCCTTCTGGACTGGGGCCCCACCTATCTGGCCGAAGAGAAAGGCGCCACCCTGCTTCAGGGGGGCAACAGTAATACTATCTTCGAAGTGGCTGGTATCTTCTCCACGCTTCTGGTGGGCTGGTTATCCGATCGCCTGGGCGGACGGCGAGGCATGGTCTCCCTGCTCTGCTTGATTCCCATCCTGCTTTCGGTAATTGCGATCTGGATGATTCCGCCGGGCCATCTGTATCTGGACCTGTTCTTTTTCGGCGTTATTGGATTCTTCATCTATCCGCCGGTAATGCTACTGGGGGTGGCCGGCCTGGACTTCACCTCCAAGAAAGCTGTGGGAGCCGCCGCCGGCTTCATCGGCCTCTTTGGCTATGCGGGTCGAGCTGTCCAGGGCACCGGACTGGGTTGGATCGCCGAAAACTATGGCTGGAATGCATCCCTTTCCGCCATCGCCGTATGTATGGTACTTGCCATCATTCTACTTTCCTTTACGTGGAAGCTCCGTCCTCATACGTAGTTATCTCGGAGGAGTCTGGTCGAGGCAAATACACAGTCATAATGTTTAATGCAGAGCATAGAAAACTAAGGGAACCTGGCAGCATCGAAGCCCCCGGCGAGGAGGAACTAACGTCGGTATATCTATCCGGTCCCGACGAATCCATCGAGGCTGAAATCTGTCCAGAGGTTGGATGCACCTGTTTTTCTCTTCGCTTTCAGGGCGAAGAGTTGCTCCACTTTCCTTTCAATCTGAATCATTACAGAGCCAGCAAGGATCTGGCCGGTATACCGCTTTTGTATCCTTTCGCCAATCGATTGGAAAGGGATGCCATTCCGTTTCGAGGTAAAGAATTTCCGCTTTCTGGCGAAGAGCTATACCGGGACGGAAACGGTTTGCCCATTCATGGACTGATTATCAAATCCAGCGCCTGGAGTTTGAAAGATCTGAACGCATCCAGAGACTTCGCTCGAGCCTTGTTCGAGTTCAATCTGGAACGGGATATGAGCCTGCGAAACAACTTCCCTTTTGGGCAAGCCCTCCTACTGACGTTCGAGTTGCAGCAGAATCAATTACGAATTCTGCTGGAAGTGGAAAACCGGGACCGGAATCCTTTTCCTCTCACCCCGGGCTTTCATCCCTACTTTTCTCTGGGCAAGCATAAGCGAAACGATATCCGGCTTTCTATACCGGCAGGAAAATCCCTATCTCTTTCCGACCTGTATTTACCCGATGGCAACGACATCCTGGTCAGTGAAAAGTGGCCGGAACATGAAGACATGGTACTCGGAAAAAACAAATTCGATACCGTGTTCACGGATCTTGGCGAAGATCCTGTATTCAAGCTGATTCGCCCGGACCTTTCGATAAACCTGCACTGTGGCCCGGATTTTCCTGTCGGGATCGTTTATAGCCCGCCGGACGAAAACTTCGTCTGCCTGGAACCCATGACTGCGCCCACCAACGCTATGTACCTGCACTCGCGGGGACAGTGGGAAATTCCTGTACTGGAACCCGGCCAGAATATGTCTTTCGAACACAGTATAGAAATCCAACCGACCTTGAGACGGCCAGTGGGGCCTAGTTGAAAGCCGGCCTATCCAATTAACGGGTGTCCGCTTGGCGAAAGCTATGCCTGAAGTCGGGCGGGCAAGTTCCGCCACAGGCGCCAGGATTCCAGGAATCGTTTTCCGGTTATACGAAATCTATGGATGTTTTGGACAGAGATCCAAGCTCGAATCCATCCAATGGATATTCGGGTTTGAGTCCACCGGTCTCATGGGCCGCTCCGGCCACAACAATCAGAGGTAGGAAGTGCTCCGGACTGGGATGGTTCAGGGATGCATGGGGCGCCTTTTCTTTGAACTCAATCAACTCTTCAAGCTGTCCGTTCTCCAGTCGCTCCTTCACAAAGTTCTGAAATTGATGCATGGGCTCGGGCACCGGCATCCTCCCGGAAAAATCAATCGCGCCCAGGTTGTGAGTCAGCCCCCCGCTGCCTATGAGCCAGACGGATTGCTGGCTCTTCATCCATCGAGAAAGACTGCGTCCCAGTTCAAAAAGGCGCTCCGCCGGCCAACGGGGCAGCGATACTTGAAGCACAGGCACATTTCTGCCCGGGAAGAGCCAGTAGAGCGGAGTCCATACACCATGATCCCATCCCCGGTCGGACAACTCGGGTTTCAGACCTTCGCTCTCCAGAAACTCCTTCAGTGACTTTCGTCCGTGCGGTGAACCCGGGGCAGGATAGGAAATACGATAGAGCTCTTCGGGGAAGCCGTAGAAATCGTAGATCAAGTCCCGGGTTTCATCGGTACCCAGAGCCAGATCCGGGGTTTCCCAGTGGGCCGACACAACCAGAACCAGTTCCGGCGACCTTTCCGGCCAGCTTTTCTGACTCCATTCGGAATAAATGGCCCCCCGCTGATGATCCAGCACCATGGTAGGTGCGCCATGACTTATGAATGAGTATCGATTCATCAATTGATTGGTCATCGGTCGCGGAGATTGGTTACTCACTTTTGTTCTTCAAAGGCAATTCGCTTGCCTCTGTATCAAGTAGTTACATACTTTGCATCGTTGCAAACAGGAGAATTTACTTTCAGGGCCATTATTCTGGGTCTGCTTCTATCTGTGGTTCTGGGCGCCGCGAACACCTATCTGGGTCTGTATGCCGGATTAACGGTGTCAGCATCCATTCCGGCCGCGGTCCTTTCCATGTTTATCCTTCGCAAGATATTGCGCTCGGGCACCATCCTGGAAAACAATATCGTGCAATCCATGGCCTCCGCTGGCGAAAGCCTGGCCGCCGGAGTGATCTTCACCATCCCGGCACTTCTGATATCGGGCAACTGGCATGAGTTCCAGTTCTGGCCGACTACTCTCGTTGCATTCTGCGGCGGTATGCTGGGCATACTATTTCTTATTCCCTTTCGCAAGCCCTTCATTTCGAAACAACAGGATCCAACCCTGAGCAAGGATTTGATATACCCGGAAGGCGAGGCCTGCGCGCAGGTATTGCGATCCGGCGAGTCTTCCCAGGCGCGCTCAATCTTTTCGGGAATGAGCATTGGAATCATCTACAAACTGGTATCCGGCTTGTGGCTTAAGTCCAGCGCTTACTTCGCGCTGCCCGTTCTTCCCTCCGGCCGTCGTGTGGCCTATATGGGTCTGGATTTTTCGGCGGCGCTCACCGCAGTGGGTTTCATTGTAGGGCTTCGCATCGCCTTTCTGGTATTTCTGGGAGGTCTGATTACCTGGGCTGTGGTTCTTCCCCTTTTCGCTCCGGTAAATCCGGCCACTTCTTTGGAGCGACAGGTTTACAGCTTCTGGTCTTCGCACGGTCGCTTCGCCGGCGTAGGGGCCATGCTAATCGGCACGGTGGAGTCCCTCCTCCTGGCATCCGCGGCGTTCCGGTCTTTTTCGGCAGGTTCCTGGATTACACGGCTGAAATCCGCCTGGTCCAATCGAAATCGCAGGAGCAACGAAGAGCGCGAGGACCTTCCGGGCTATGTTATTGTTTCCTTTCTTCTCTTTGTGAGCGCTGTTGCATTCTTCCTGGTTTCGCAGATGACCGGATGGCTGGCCATTCCGCTGGTACTGTGGATACTGGCGCTATCGCTACCGGTAGTGGCGGTAGCCGCCTATCTGGTTGGTCTGGTAGGCTCTTCCAACTCCCCGGTATCGGGCATAACCCTGAGCGTTCTTCTTCTGACCGGACTTCTTCTCTGGCCCTTCGTCGACGGACAACAGGGAATCCTGGCTCTGCTTCTGGTGGCCGGGATGATTTGCTGCGCCGCAGCCACCGCCGGCGATATTGCCCAGGATCTACGCACCGGATCCCTGGTGGGGGCCCGACCTGCCCGGCAGCAAATGGCCGAAATACTGGGAGTGGCCATTAGCGCGCCCTTTTTTGCTCTGGTCTTGCAGCTATTACACGAAACCTACGGCATTGGGGACAATGGCTTACTGAAAGCCCCGCAGGCTACTCTCTTCGCTTCTCTGGCCGGAAGCATATTTTCCGATGCTCCGCTTCCAGTATTCATGATTGCCGTAGGGAGCTTGCTGGGCGGCGTTCTGTTCTTCTGGAATCGATATGGTAGCTTCAGAATCCCAATCATGCCGGTGGCGGTGGGGATGTATCTCCCTTTGAGTGTTTCGACGCCGCTCCTTCTGGGAGGATTGCTATTCTGGATCTACAATCGTTTTTCCAGGGAAGGTTCCCTGCTGGCCGGCTTGAAAAAGGAGCACCAACCCGCGGTAGCCGAGAGCAATGTTTCTGCGCCTGCTGAGAAGGTGCTTCCCTCTACGGAACAAGAACAATCCGAACGCCGAGCGGCACGGGCAGGCGAAGGATCAGAAGAAGAACACGGGGACCTGACCGATAATGAGGCCGGCGGCTCGGATCAAGGAGTGAATCAACACTCTCCTCGCAGTCCCGAACCAACTGCAGATCCAATCCCCGATCAAAGCCCGAACGCAGGTATGTCCGGCGGTATAGAAGAGACTACGCCGTCCGAGCCTGCCAGGATCCAGCCGAGCGATTCCATACAGCCCCCGAAACCAGAAAAAGCGAAAAGCAGATTCCAGTCCTGGTTCGGGGATCCCCTGCTCTATAGCTCCGGATTGATTGCCGGAGAAGCTCTGGGAGGGATTCTGTTGGCGCTACTTCTTCTTTCCGGGATCAGCCTTTCCGCCTCCTGGTCGGCCTTTGCCTTATTTTTGATTGTATTGCTTCCCTTGCTTCCGCTATCATCACTGATTAAGCGCCGGGCGAAAGGCAAAGTGTGATTGGGTTCTGCCTCTGGTCTGGCGGCAGCAGCAAAGGCCCCATTGCATCGCGCATTCTGGAATGCAAGTAAGTTGAAGAGAATGGAACCTATGCCACTCGGGATGCCGGATTTAGAGCGCTGGTAGACCAGGAAGTGCTGGAAATATTATGAAACGAGAGCTACGGGCGATCTTCTACATACCACTAATCTATTTTATCCTGGGCAGTTTGTGGATCCTGTTATCAGATAAGATTACTCTCTCCGAATTTGGCAATGCGGTAGAGATCAGTCGATGGCAGACAATAAAAGGGTTGGCTTACGTAAGTTTCTCCTCGCTTCTTCTTGTCGGGCTTATTTATGGCTACGCCCGTAACCTGGAGGCCAGTCGGTCCCGGCTTCAGGACTCTCGGAACAAGCTCAGAAGCATCGTAGAGAGCTTGCCGGCGGGTATTGCGGAAACCGACAGCAATGGAAGGGTAGATTTTGTTTCGGATCGCTTTGTCGAAATTGCAGGTCTGGAAAGGAAACGGATCCTGAATCAACACATTCAGGATTTCTTTCCCGAAGTATCGCAAATAATCGATTCAGAAGCCCATGACGATCGAGTACCGGAAGTGCTTTCGCTCTGGCAGGCCACAGCTATGAGCCCGGATCAAAAGGTATTTCGCATCCGGTGCTTCCAGCGAAACGAATCCGATTCAATGTCCGGAGGTCGCCGACTAGAGCTCACAGACATTACGCGATCGTATCGCAGGGAACGGATTCAGAAGACGATGCAGGATCTGGATCAGATGATTATCAATGAGCAGTCCCAGTATCAGATCTTCCATTTCCTGTGCCATCGGTTTCAGGAGATTTACAGTCTTCCCCTTTGCTGGATAGGCGTGGCGGAGCCGGATCATTCTGTAAGGGTTGCCGCTCATGCCGGCCCTAGAAAGGACTATCTCCGCAATCTAATCACCCGCTGGGACGAAAGCGCCGCCGGCGAAGGACCAGCCGGACGGGCCATTCGCTTTCAGCAGGTTTACAGATCCGACCATCCGGAGATGAATATGGGCCCCTGGGCTGTGGCCATGTTCAGTCATAACCTGCGTGCGGCGGTTGCCTTTCCCTTGATCGTAGATCGTCGTTCCATAGGCGTTTTCTGCCTTTATTCGGAAGAAGAAGGCGCCTTTAGAGACGAAATCCTGGCCGAGCTGAACGAAGTATCCAGACGCCTATCCCTTAGCGTTAGCTTTTCCCTTAAGAAGGAAAGACTGGAGCTCTTTTCCCGGGCCATGGATTCGGCGGCCAACGTGATTTTCGTAGTGGATCATCTGCTTCGCATGGTCTGGAGCAATCGGGCCTTCCAGGAACGCTCGGCTCTCACTCCTTCTGATCTTTTTCAAAAACCGGTATCGGAAATCCCCTATCTTTCCGGGCGAGACTACCAGGAAGCCCTGGGCCGAACCTTGCTAAGCGGAAGAGTCTGGACCGGCGAAATCATTGAAGAAGCGGAAGGAAGTCCGCAACGGATCGCCTTTCTGACTGTAACTCCCATTGAAAACGATACGGGGCAGATTCGTTTCCTTTCCGTGGTCCAGGAAGATATAACCGAAGTAAGGGAAGCCGAGAAACGCATTCAAAGCATTTCCAAGTTCGACTCTATCACCGGCCTTCCCAATAGAAAGCGTTTTGAGACGGTCCTGACCCACTGTATCAGAGAAGCGGGGAATCGAGGACAGTTGCTGGGACTTCTGGTTTTCGATATTGTAAGGTTCAAAGAGCTCAACGAACAGATGGGGTTTCGTGGCGGCGACCGATATCTCCAGGAACTGGCCCGAACTCTGAAGAGCTCGCTGCCAGAGAACGCCACGCTGTTCCGGTTGGATAGCGATGTCTTCGCGGTAATTATGGAGGACGTATCCAGTCAGGAAGCGGGCCTGGATTTGGCCAGACACGTAGCAAGTACAGTGCACCAGAATGTTTCTCTGGGCGAGCGTACCTGGTCGCGAGACATCCATGCCGGCCTGGCCTATTTTCCGGTGGATGGCGGCACTTTCGAGCAGTTGTTCAACTGTGCTGAAATCGCTCAGGACCAGGCGAGGCAACAGGGCGCCGGAAAGATACTGAGCTTTTCCGAGGAGATGGTACGAGATAGCCGAAATACTTTGAGGCTACATCAAGAGATCTATTCGGCGCTGCAATCCAATCAGTTTCGTCTGGTTTTTCAACCCGAGTTCAATGTCCTTACCCAGGAGGTGTTTCGCTTTGAGGCCCTCATGCGATGGAATCATCCGGAAAAGGGCGAGATTTCGCCTGGCACATTCATACCGGTGGCCGAACACTTTGGCAGCATCCTCGAGCTGGGAAGTTTTTTGTTTCAGGAATTGCTACGCCTTGAGAAAGAATGGAGGGTTCGACTGGGACGCACGGTGCCTGTGGCCATCAATCTTTCTCCGGCACAATTCAGAGATCCCCACCTGGTAGAAAAGATTGGAGCATTGCTGGAAGAGTTCAAGGAAGACGAGCCTTTTCTGGAGCTGGAAGTTACCGAAACGGCGCTGTTTTCGGACCTGGAAGTGGCAGAGTCGCAGATGAATCGCCTTCGGGCGCGAAACCTGAGAATCAGCCTGGACGACTTTGGCACCGGTTACTCTTCGCTTTCGGCAATTCGCACCTTCCCTATTACCGGAATCAAAATCGATCGTAGCTTTGTGTCGGGATTACCGGAAAACCATAGAAATCAGGCCATCGTAAAGTCCATGATCGATATGGCCAAAAATATGAAACTTACCGTGGTGGCCGAAGGCACAGAAACCCGATCTCAGATAGAGATACTGCGAGACCTGGGTTGCATTCGATGTCAGGGATTCTTGTTCAGCCCGCCGGTGGAAGCGCCGGTGATTCTGCAGCGTATCCAGGATGGAACCTTCAACCTTTCCCGGGGCAGGCAGCTTTATTAATATCTGATCGCCATGCCAGCGTCCTGAACGGGCTGTGGCTTCCGGAGGGTCCGAATAGGATAAGCCAGGGAACCGTAATTGATTATACGTCAGCTGCCGGCGAGTTGTTCGACATCGCAAGACCGGTTTCTCGGATGATGCGCCTTTCGCTGGCCTCCGCGATCTCCGCCGCATTTCCATAGAGTATGCATTTTCTCCGTGCCCGGGTAACGGCCGTATAGATCAATTCCCGATTCAACGGCGCTCGATTTCCCTCAAGACCCGATAGAAGAACCAGGACGACCTCGTATTCCGATCCCTGGGATTTATGAATCGTATGGCAGAATGCAGGTTCATTTTCCGGAAGCGAGTCCCTTTGAAAGGCCCGCAAGGAAAACAGATCCTGTGACTGCTGACTGGCAAAATAGGCCAGAAGATCCCTGCCGGGCCCTACAATACCGGTATCCCCGTTGTAGATTCTGCGTACGTTATCGTTTCGGTGTAGCAGGAACGGCATGCCCGCGAACCAGTCTTCGGTACCGTAAGGCGAAAAGCGTTCCTTTAGAATTCGGCCGCAGATACGATTCACCAATTCAACGCCGGCCGGTCCCTTGCGAACCGGACTTAGAATCCTGGTTCGATTCAAACGGGTAAAAGCGGACGTCAGGTCCATGTTGTCGCCGAATTGATTCTCGTCCTGGATCTCTATCCAGAGCTTTAAGAGCTCCAGTAGTTCCATTTCCGCGGAATCGATGTAGACCACTCCTTCGCCCTGAAACAGATCCTGTGCGGTATCCGCGGCCCCTTTCCGAGCCGCCAGCGAACTTTCGTCTATCCTGGCTTCGCGCAATTCGGATGCAAACTCCATCAAGGATCCTCCGAAGCGATGACTGCCCTTCAAGAATACGGAGAATGCTGGACCGGATTGTAATGATTTCCGGTCCGGGAAGTGAGCATGTCCGGACTGCAAAGAGGTATAGACCCGGTCAATTTCCGGTGGTCCGGAGTCCGTGGGAATTCGCAGGAAATCCTGGAGGACAGCTCCGGCTTCCACCGAGGGTAGCTGATCCGGATCCCCTAACAGAACCAGGGTTGTACGTTCAGGGTCCACCGCTTCCAGCAGGCGACCCATCAGCGTAACGTCTACCATGGATAGCTCATCTACTACCAGAAGTCTGGCCGGCACGGGAAGCTCGCCGTTGTGATAGAAGCCGTTTTCCCCTGCCCCCAGAAGCCGGTGTATTGTGCTGCTTTGCACCTGTTGCATGGATTCCCAGAGTCGGGGGTCTTCGCTGGCCCGTTGCTGCAGGCTTTCCAGCACACGGGATGCCGCTCGCCCTGTAGGCGCAGCGATGCGAATCTCTTTCGGGTCCACTTCCGATTCCAGAGCGACTTTCAGAATTGCGTAGATGGTTGAGGTTTTTCCCGAACCGGGCCCTCCGGTAACAAGAACCAGTGGCAGCATGCCGGCCAGCAGCACTGCATATGCCTGTTCGACGGTAATGGGAGCCTTCCCACGCAGGAGAGATTCCAGCCCGTTCAACAAATCGCCCTGGGGAATAAGTCCCGGACGCGCTGTGGCCCGACGATGATACGATTCCAGGAATCTCTGGCGATAATAGAAATGCGCCTGGAAAAAGAGAAATCCATCTTTCAGGATCAGCGGAACAAAGGGAACGGCTCTGTCGTCGGATCCATGTTCGGCCAATAAAGTTCCAAATCGCAAGACGTCGAAGGATGAGTACTCTTGCAGCCAATCCTGGAGTTCCGGCCCCGGTAAGGCTCCCTGGAGAACCTGCTCCAGTCGCGATCTGGTTTCTGGCAACACCGGCACACAGAGACTGCCCGAGGAGTTGGCCAGCATCAGCGAAACCACCCAGAACATCGCCTCCCGATTTAGATGACCCATCTCCTGCAGATCTTCGGCGAGCTGACATCGATACAGATCAAGGAATCCTTCCTTGCGAAAGCGCTCCAACCACGGCCAATCAAACATGCAGATCCTCCGGCCGCAGGTAATAGATGCCCTGATCGCTGTTTGATTTCATTCCCCGCACGAACAAATAGAAGGCGCCGCCCAGATGTCGCCTTTCGTCAAAGTCCTGTATGACGGACGAAAGCCATTTTCGCAAGGCATGATAGTATATTTTTGCCTGGACATCGTATCCGTGTCGTCGCATCTCCTCGTCCATATGGGTTCGGTCATAGGCCTCCAGAGCATTGGTTTTCCAGTCCAGCAAATAGTAGCGACCATCGATGCGGAAAATCAAATCCACAAAGCCTCTTAGATACACCTGCTGCAAATCGTCCAGACTTACGCCGGCCAGTTTGGCCAGCTGATCTGGTTCTTCCTGACTGAAAAACTCCATCTCGGCCAGGCGGTCTTGCTCCGGAACATCCCGTAGACTGGTCGAAAGCGGCCGAAGGGAGGCTGTCAGGGTGGATTCTATGAGCTTCTGTATCTGTGGAACAACTATAGCGGGATCCCGGTCCGGAAAATAGTGCGAAACCTGGCGCCGAACCAGAGCCAATGAATACTGATCATTCGCGCCCACAGCAAAGTCCAGCTCTTCGAGAATACTGTGAATGAGAAGGCCAAATTGAATTCCCGCAGGAAGATCCACTTCGCTGGCGGAGGCCATCTCTTCGCGCCCGGATCCCGCGGACGTTTCCATTACCCGGGGCTTCGACTGCCAGAGTAGCTCTTGCAGCTTCTCATCCAGCGAACGATTTTCTGGCTGACTCATTTTACGAAGCAAACTGCTGAATGAATGTACCTGGTTCGCCGGGAATTGCAGGTCCAGATCCAGGCGGCGGAAGCTAAACCTTTCAGAAGAATCCTGATAGTCGGCGGCAGACTCGAAAACCGGGGACCAGCCGGCGGAAGGGGCATTTCGAAAACGCACCAGGGATTTCTGCGAATCCCCGCGATTCGCCAGGCTTTCCATAACCGGCGCAAGTACCTGTTTTTGAAACGGGTGGGCCTGTTTGGCCTCGGAAACATAGTATACGAATAACTTTAAGGCCGCCCGGGTAAAGGCTACGTAAGCCAATCGACGATCTTCGCCCAGACTCTCCTCTTTGTGCCGCTCCACCCGTTCCCGGCTCTGACTCAGGCTCAGTTTCATTCCTTCATCGCTCTGATATCGCAGAATATCCGGAGTTCGCGAGCCGCCGGTGTACTGTAATGCGGAAAAGACTACGGGAAACTGCAGTCCTTTGCTGGCATGGATGGTCATAATCGTAACTCCGGACTTCTCCCGCTTTTGACGCATTAGATCCTGTTGTAGCTCGGAATGGTAGGCCACCTGCTGAGCATGCCGGGTTAATTCCTCAAGACTACATCCATGACCAATGGCATACTCGGAAAACTCCTCCAGGAGCTGTAGTGTGACAGCGATTCGATTTTCGTATTGATGATCCGATTCTCTCTTATCCAGCACCTGGGTGTGATCCAGAAGCGAGCGAAAAAAGGAAGGCCATCTTTCGGAACTGGCCAGTTCTCGTAGCCGGTCCAGCGTCTGAACCACCCTGTGGTCGGAGCCAGGTTCCGGGAATCGAGCGACATCTACCGGAGAAGCCGGAAAATAAGCCGTAAGTCTTAATTGGCGGTAGTGCCGGTCTAGATCCTGCAGGCTGCTCAGTAGGACCAGAAATTCGTAGGCTGGAACGCTGGTATACAATCCGGATTCTTTGTATATGGAGCAGGGAATGGACCGTTCCCGCAAAACCTTTTCGATTAGCCTGGAGTCCTTGTTTCGGGATACCAGGATGGCCATATCCTCGTATTCCAGTATCCTCTCTTTTTCCGATTCCCCCCGGCCTTCCAGAATTCGGGTATGCCCGACGAGCCCTTGAATATCGGCCGCAATGATGCGGGCTGTTTCGAACATCCGAAGCCGCTGGTAGGTGGCATCCTTTAAATCGTGCACTTCCAGCGGAGGTCCGGTGTCCTGACCTTCCGGCCATTTCCATTTCCGCAGATGGTCGGCCGCGGCGCTTACCGAGTGATAGGCGTCCCCGAACCAGTTCCCGTGCGCAAACAATTGATCAAAAATCTGCAGCAACGGGGCCTGACTGCGAAAGCTAACCGCCAGCCTTCCTTCGATGCCATTCTGTAGTATGGCGCGACGGGCCAGTCCGTAGGCAGAAATATCCGCGCCCCGAAAGCCATATATAGATTGCTTGGGATCGCCAACAACTGTGATAGATGCCCCGGGGGTCTCCACAAGATAGATGTTCTTGAAAATACTCCATTGTACCGGATCGGTATCCTGGAATTCATCGATTACGGCAAACGGGAACTTCTGACGCAGCATGGAAGCAAGCTCGGGATCCCTTTCCACTTCCCGATCTACAAATCGCAATAGATCCTGAAACTCCAGGCTTCGATTTGTGCGCTTCCAGTAGGCGGTTACACGATCGGTCTGCACGCTGCACAATTCCATGAAGCGTTCATAGATTGTCTGCGAAATCCACTGACAGGATTCGTAGTATGCTACAAGTTTCCTGAGAATGTTGTCTGTCTCCAGGTTGTCCCAACCTGGCTCCTGCGAGCCACCCATTTCTTTGATGGTTGCCTGCGCGGCCTCTTGAAAGGGCGGCCATAAGAACTCGGCCGCGAATCGGTCTTCCCGTTCCAGCGCCTGCCATAGAAGCCACACCTTTTGTAACCAGGCCAGGGAAGCGGATCGGTTTCTGGAGTTGTAGGTCTTGCGAACCGAAAAAAGCCATTTATGAAGCGCCGAGTCCTTTTCCAGTTGCTCCGGCAATCGCCAGCCCTCTTCCTTTTGCAGGGATGCTTTAAGCTCCGTGCAAGCCTGCAGGACATTGGTTTCCAGATCGAGAAGACTCTGAAGTAGTTCGGGGATTCGTTTTTCTATCCGAGGATCGATTTCGGGCAATCCGCCGTGTCGACTCTGTTCGCCTCTTTGCGATTCGGGTCCCGACGCAAACTCCGCCGGGGAATGGGAATCTGGCTGCGCTACAGATTCCGCTGCGTACCTCGATCCGGTCTCCAATGCCACTTCAGGGTTGGACCGAGACTGAAAAAGCGAAAGCTGGGATTCCGTGCCGGAATCCAACCGGGTTTGTGCCTCGGGATCGGGCTTCGGAACTGGCCGGGGATCTTGCTCATGGTCTAAATCGGATTCCGTTGCGCCATCGGAATTGGGAAGCTCGGAGTAATCCAGCGGAAGCCCTTTCTCCTGAATGTGTTCCAGTAGATTCAGTAGCTGGTTGTCAAAGGAGAAGCTATCCTCGGCGCCGAAACGACTGCGATAATCAAAGAAGCCACATACAGAAAGAGCCAGGGGCAGGGCCGGGCCAAACCACCCCAGCAGATATTGCCGAACCAATTCAGAGATCGCTTCCTGTCGGAGAATGTCGCTCTGTTCAATGGTGAAGTCTGCATCCCCGGTGAGACCCGAGGTTCGTATGATATGATTGCAATACCCGTGGATTGTGAATATGCAGGCAGAATCGAATCTCTTTAAGGCCTGATTCGCACGCTTCATCATTGTCTTCTCGTCGACTTGAAACGGCACTTTGAAAGACAGGCTGGCAATACCCTCCTCAACGAACCTGGCCAGTCTTTGCCGTATACGTAGTTTGAGTTCGCCGGTGGCCTTTTCGGTAAAAGTGAGGACCAGGATTTCGTGGATTTCCGGTATGGTAGGTTCGTCACGGTCCTTAAAGCGAGCTCCCAGGAGTATCCAGTACAGTATCTGCTCTTCGATGAAATGAGTCTTTCCGGTACCGGCCGAAGCTTCAATAATACGATGCTCGCCGCTACCCAGAAATTCCGTAGAGTAAGGATCCAGCTCCGGAGCTTTCACTTCCATATCTCCTCCATTCGCTTTCGCATCTGGATTCTTCTATGCAGCTGCTCTCCTTGATCCGGCTCCGATTGTCGCGCATCCAGAACCAGTTTACCCAGACTCCTGGCATCCATCTTCTCCATCACCATGGACAACACCGGATGATCGCTTTCCTGTAAGTCCTGCCAGGCCTCCAGCATCAATTCTTCCAGACGCTCATGGGTTAGCTCCTGGCCCTCCTCAATGGAGTCATGGAACATTAAAGGACCGTAAATTGTAACCTCTTCGTAGATGAAACGGGCCATCTCGTGCAACGCTGTATGATCCATTTTCAGATCATATCTCTCCAGGGTCCCTTCGCCGGAAAGATTGAGAAAATAAACCCTGTGGTTTAGCTCGCGCTCAAATCGCAAACAGTAGAACAGCAGGTTAAGCAGGGCCGCTTGATAGTCTCGAGGCTCGGGAACGCCCGCGCTGGCAAAGGCCACCTCCCCGGAATCCGGCGAAATAAACGGCATAGTGTAGTGAAAGTTTAAGCCATCCAGATGATAGGCTGTGTGGAAGCGCATGAACGGCAGATGGGAAATCGCCGGAGGTAAGGACGTTACGAATTGTCCAGACTTATTCCGCAGCTCCCGGAAGGCTGGGCTTTGAAGCGATAGAAAACCCTGTGAGTTCAGTATTTGCTGCAGGTCCAGTTCTGCGAAGAAATCTGCGGGCGCCGCCCCGGACAGAATCAGTTCACTGTATCGATCCAGAATCAGCTGTCGGTATTCGGGGATCCGTTCCAGATAGTGCGGAGCAATATCGCGTAGAAAGTACTTCAGCCTCTTGCGATGGGACGAAAGGAGCCTGAATGGCTCATCGGAAACGTCCGATGCATCTTCCTGGCGCAAGGGATAGGCAGCCAGCCTGAACTCCAGAAATGCCCGCAATGGTTCGCTAAACAGTCGCGAAAGCTGATGCGGCTGATAGCTGGTTTTGGCCGGAACGGACTGTTCAAGCTGTGCTTCGGCATTGTCGGCGGTATCCATACCGGATGGTTTCTGCCAGCGATTCTCCAGGACCCGGGCATGCACCGGATCCAGAATGTCCTGGTTCTGGTAGCCTTCGGAGATCCATAGAAGGGGCAGTCGCGTTCTTTGCAGGCCAACAATGTCTTCCAGTTCCAGAATCACCGACGATGGCTGGTATTCGTCGTCCCGGGCCAGATCCCGCCCCACGTAGCTCAGGGTCAGTCCGTCGGTAAAGCTCGATAACGCTTCAAGAAACAAAAAGCGGTTTCCATCCGGCAGCGATGAGTCCCCGGGTAATCGATACTGTCGCCGTAAATCCTCGGGATGGTTTAACGGAAAACCCGGAAAGTCTCCTTCTTTCAGTCCTGCAATGTAGAGATAGCGAAAGGGAATAGGACGCATGGGCTGCAGGGCGGAAATGGTCACGCCCTGGATCAGATACTCGCCTATACCGCCGGCCACTTCGTTAAGCGAATCCAGAGCCCATTCCCGGGCCATTACGGCGGTGGGAGCAATGCCAAGTTCGCGACAGCTCTCCCCTCCTTTTTGTAGATTCTCCAGAAGCGAAAGATAAATCCTGGCCTCCCCTGGATAGTCTTCTAGAGAGAGGAAAGCGTCCAGCATCTCCCGAATGGCGCGAAAAGGGTCGTCATTGGAATTCAAACGTTTACGATAACCCTTGAGCGATTCAACGAACTCATGCAGTCGTCCGTAGACTTCGACATCATAACCCTCCTCCGAAATCCGATACCCCTGGAAAGATTGTCCGGTACCTACCAGAATCGTCGAAAGCCGGAGCCTGCGCAGTCCATGCTCCCAGGTATGCACCGGAAAAACGCTATCCCGGTGGCTTCGAAAGACATTTAGATCATCTACCTTGCGAAGCAGATCCTGGTAATCGTCGCCGCGAAATCCCCACTTCTTTCGAATCATGGGATTCGAAAGAAGATGAAAGACGGTTCGACGGTCCAGGGGCTGATCGAACTTGAGCAGAGTACGCACAGCATCGCCCAATCGGCTGGTTTCCCGGGCCGAGAAGTCCGTCAAATTGAACGGCAGCTGATTCCTTCCGTTGAAGACATACTCAAAATGCGCACGATAGCGATGCATTGTGGGCACAAGAATACCGAAATCCTCGGGAGCGAGGGACTGATCTTTGATCCTGAGTAGAATATCATCATGAATGGATTCCACTTCCCGACGCATGTTCGGGGCCTCCACCACGCGAATGGCCGAGGATCGCTTACTACGAAGAATGCCGCCATCGGATTTTTCCAGGCAGCGATGCCAGTTCAGCGAAGCACCGTTCTGCTTCAGAAAATCGCTCCCTTTTTGGAAAAGATAAAGTAGTTCGAGACCGTCTCTCTGAAAGCTGTACTCCTGATCCGTCAGGTTGGAATGCTCTACGAACAATGTGTCTTCTTCCTTCCTTGCTACAAGCTCCGGAGGATGAACAGACTCCCAATTTTTCTGGCCCCCCGGTCCCAGGCTGGTGCCGAATACATCAAACAGGTAAATCTGCACAGGAAAATGGAGCGAAAGTCGAAACAACAAAGACAGGTGCAATCGTGACATCCGGGAAAGGCCGAAGACATACAGGGGCTCGGGAGCAAATTTGCCTTCTTCCAGAGCGCGGCAGGCCAGTTCGGTGAATGTGAAGCTACCGGATGCATGCAACGCTTTGAGCATGCCTGTGTAGAATTCCTGTTGTTGCTGATAATAGCCGTTTTCCTCCAGGGAGAACTTAAACTCTTCCTCCAAAAAGAAAATGTCCGGTTCCAGATTGCCAGCCGGGCTTGTGGACAGTTGCCTTTGCCAGGCGCGAATCAGAGGATTTCTATGATACTCGTAATCGCGAAAAAGATACGATAAGTGAGCCGCTTTTCGGTAGGATTCCAGGGCATCGGCGGAGCTGTTCTGCAAAGCCCGGAGCAAAGCCCAGTGCTGACGGGCCGGACTGGCCAGCCTCAGTTCGGTGACCCCGGTAAAAATGGAGGAGATGCCCTGCTCCAGGTACTGGAAGTTCAAGTTGGCCGATACGCCGTGGCGGGAAGCGATAGCCATTTGCATCCATCTTCGCAGGTTACGGTTGGGGATCAATATCCGGGGCCCCTGCAACGGGTCCGAGCGATGCAGCTGCTTCTGAAGCTGATCCAGAAGTAGCTCCAAACTGTCCGCAATATAGAGCTCCATACGATCTCAGTCTACCGCCCCCCTGGGACAGTTTATCGAGCTATGGGGTGCTTTCCGGTTTTCACCTGCCGGCGGCTTAGATGGTGGATGACATCGGGCATCCAGCGGGAGCCAAAGTAGGATAAACGGGCCATGAATCCAGGGAGATAGCGACGCTTTCGCTTCTCCATGGCACGAATCATACCCGCTACCACCCTGTCCGGATCGGCCACAAGCCAGGAAGGCAGGGCCGTGGGACTCATAGGCCCGGAATTACCGTCGGCGCCATAGGCCGGCGAATCCAGAATGGCGGTCTTTGTAAAGAACGGGGGGATGTTCAAAACGCGAATCCCCCGGCCTACCAGTTCCTGATCCAACACGTCGCCCAGGGAGCGAATCCCCCATTTGCTAACTACGTAGGAGGCCAGACCTGCCGGAGCCAGAATGCCGGCTACAGATGATATGTGTACAATCATTCCGCCTGACTGAATGTGATCATGTAATCCATGGGTTATGCGAATAGGAGCAAGAAGGTTGACTGCGATGACCTTTTCCGTCTCGTCCAGGGGTACATTTTCAAATGTACCGGACCGGGCAATACCGGCATTGTGTATGATCATATCCACCTGGCCCAGCTTCTTAAGGGTGGCCCCCACGAGTTTCTTACAACCGGCTTCCGTGGATAGATCGCAGGCCTGAGTGTGGATGTTCCCGTTGGACACAGACGTGATATCGTCCACAAATCCAGCGGGAAACTTTAGATCAGCTAACATCAAGCTGGCTCCACGCACAGATAGTTGACGGGCCAATCGCGAGCCGAAGCCGCCTGTAGCCCCGGTCAGAAGTACTTTCTTGCCGGTCCAATCCATTCCGTTGAGAACATCGTTCCGGCCGAAAGCGTCAAGCTACCTTTTCCAGAAACAGATAGGACAGAGCCAGACAGCCGGTATAAAGAATGCTCACCTTCAGACCGTTCAAAACCACTACCAAGGGTCTCTGTCCCTGGCTGGTATGAAAGTACTGATACAGAAAGAATCCAAGCAACGCTTCGGGAATCAATACGTAGAGAGCCACATGTCCCAGCATCATCACATCCCGGGCATACCAGGAACCGAGTATCCAGAGAGTTGCCTCGGACGTAGCAAAGATCAGGAGAGCTACCGCCGCGGCAACACCTCCCGCACGGACACTGAAACCATGGGATAACCATTGCGTGGAACTAAAAGACCCCTGATAGGATCTGGCTGCCAGGAGCGTAAAGAAGAAGGGGATGGCCCACAAACCGGCCATGTATCCGCTGACGGTGCCAAATTTGAACAAGCCGTCCTCGGGAAATACAAGCACGCCCAGTACCTGCGAAAGAAACCAGTCGGGCAATACCTGGAAGACGCTTACCACGGTTGAGAAGGTCCATATCGCCCAGAGCTCGGGCCATCGTTGTTTTTCCCTGTAGCTGAACCCGCCAAACAATGCGGCAAATACCAGCACCAGAAAAAGGAACTTCCATCCCACCGGAACAGAAGTGATTAAAGTGAGCGCCGAAACTACGGCGAATAGAAGCGTAATCAGCGCAATGGATCGATACATTCTTTTCCCCCCGAAAAAGCTGAAAGCTGGCAATCTCCCGGCGATACGCGCCCATGGGGCCGGATCGATTTCGGGAATTGAGTTGCCAGGCCATTATCCCATAGAACCCTGGGCGCAAAAAGTGAAATACGAGTCTGTGTATGAAGTTTTTGAAACTGGAAGATACCTATCTGAATATCAAGCGAGCTCGTCGGGTGCAAATTGAAGAGAACGGCGATGTACTGGTAGTGTTCAGGAAGAAAGAGGCCTACCGGTTTACCGGAAAGAAAGCCGAGTTATTGAAGAAGTACCTGCTGCAGAATCACTTCGAGGCAAGTTGAGAAAGCGCCGCTTCGCAGACGCGAAGCAGCGCTACCCGGCTTCCAGGTATTAGCGAATGGCCTGAGCGTCCATTTCCGCTTCAATCTGGCTGAATTTGTCTTCGGCCTGAATGGCTTCTTCCCGCAGTTGCATACGAGAATCGATTACTTTTTCTCCTTCGCGTACGGTTACCGCTCGAAGTTCGCCTGCATCAATATAGGAAGCGTCCACCGGTACCCACTGTCCGTTGCGAATCACGAAAATCTCGGAAGGTTTATCTCGAAGAGCATAATAGGTGCTCGACTTACCATCCTTCTCAAGGGTGATCTCCATAGTGTTCTGATCCAGGCTTCTCATGGTGACTTTTGATCCATCCGGACCTTCATGAGCCGTAAACACCGGACGACCGCTCCAGAACTCGATTAAATTGAAGACGATCACATCCGCCAGAAAGGACAATCCATAAACGGGAAAGACTGCCATGAGAATCATCAGGATGCTCTGAACTACTCCTGTGACTTTAGGACCACCCACAGTTACAGAACCGTTGAATTTGTATACGGTTCTAACCAGAGGAAAGTGTCCATAGCAACCGCTGAATGCAAAAGGCACAACGCTGGCCAACGCCAGGGCTGCTACCCATCTCTTAATACTGCTCATATGCGCTCCTGTTATCAGTGTTCTTAATTGCAAGCACTGCGAATTCTATACTCGTTGCCGCAATTCCGCCATATTCTGACAGAGCCAGTTTGCGGGTTCAAGTCTTTACCGGGCTTGGTGGAATTTATTTCGGGATACCTTATGCCAGGAAGCGTTTCCAGCCTTCCGGATCGTAACCTGCGGTGGCGAAAGTTTTACTGCGAACCACAGGTGTACGTAACAACAGGGGGCTCTCCAGAAGTTTGTCCAGGGGACTATACTTCATGTATTGTAACTGCTGTTTCTTATATTCCTGGCTTTCGGGATCTACTAAATCTTCCGCGGGCACGAATCGCATTACCGATTCCAGTTCGCCTTTGCTCATCGGTTTTTCCTGGATGTTGACAAAGTGATAGTCGATATTCCTTTCTTTAAAGAACATCTCTGCCTTTCGCGTGGATTTACATTTCTTCGTACCAAAAATCTGAAGGCTCATGGGGCACCTTTAATCCGGCCATTCTGTAAACATTCAAAAATCGGACCTAACTTCCCCGGGGCAGGAATAGCCCCTTCACGGCCTTGAGTGGTTGCCGGCTGCACTCGGAATACCCTGGACACCATGGATTCCGTGTCCGAACCTGAGTATGAGACTGATTCTCAGTTTTTATTGACCACTCACCTCCGATTTTGATTCTCGGTCTCAAAAAGGGGCCCTGCCCTGATCGTTTTGAGGAAACAATGAGAAATAGAGTGACGCTAAGAAGGATTGCCACGTTGCTTCTCGCTGCTGCGCTACTGACCATTGCCTGGCCAGTTTCCGTATCGGCCGAGGAGCCGGCTCCGGAGGAAGCCCCACCGGAGCCCGAGAGAAACCGGAACCGCGACAGAAACGCGGACCGGATCAGTATTCTCGAGGAAGAGATAGAGCAAATGAAGCTCAACCGTGCCACGAAGGAGTATAAATCCTACGCTGGCCTGGGACCGGCCGCATCTGGAGTCTACTTCGTCGACGAAGGTTTAAGCTGGGGCGGCTATGGAGAGATCAAATTTCGGGACTATCGCTCCGATGTAAAAGCGGATGAAGCCGACGTACACCGATTCATCCTGTATGCGGGCTATAAGTTCAACGATTGGATTGTATTAAACACGGAAATCGAATACGAGCATGCCGGTTTCGTGTCCACTTCTGTGCGCGAGTGTGATGATGCAGCCTGTACCAGCGGAAGCAATACAAGCTTCAATGAAGCCGAGGTATTCGTTGAGTTTGCTTACCTGGATTTCAAATTTGCGCCCTGGTTTCAGGTGGCTGCCGGTCTGCAGCTTGTTCCCATGGGAATCACGAACTACATGCATGAGCCGACCACTTTCTATAGTGTAGAGCGACCCCAGACCGAAAGCACCATTATTCCGAGCACCTGGCGGGACATTGGCGTCATCGTTCATGGAGAACCCCTGGAAGGCCTGGTGCGATACAAACTGGGCATACTCACAGGAATGAAAGGCTCCGGCTTCTCCGACAGTAGCTGGATCCGGGGTGGCCGCACAAAAGGGAGCGAAGTAAAGAGCGAAGATTTGGCCTACGTAGCCTCCCTGGATGTGTTTCCCCTTGCCGGTCTGATGGTTGGTGGTTCCTACTACTATGGCGGCTCGGGACAGGATGAGATTCAGCAAGTCGACTTCATGAGTCGTCTGGACTTTGATAACCTGGGCATTACGGATCCCATTCTCAAAGCTGATGTCCAGAGAGAGTTTCGTGCCGGACGCCAGGAACGAGCGCGGTTTCACATCGCCGAAGGACACGTAAGGTATCAGACCGGCCCCTTCCACTTCCAGGGCCTTTTTGCCCGTGGCTGGATGGATGAAAACACCGCCCGCGCAATCAACGCCAATACAGGAAAAAACGTGGGTGTTGTGGTCGAAGGCGGATACATAGAACTGGGTTACGATCTACTCAGCTTCTTCGATACCAATCATCGTCTGATGGCTCTTATCCGAAACGAGTACGTAAACACTCAGAAGGAAACTGTGCGAAGGTACGCCGGCGGACAGGAAGATCTTCAGGATACGATTGCGAGCAACTCTGGCGGACTGTTCGAAGTAGCCAGCAATAAAAATGTGGGCGTAATCTCCACATCTAAAGCCGGCGCCGAACTCTATGGCGTGCAAGGCACGGCGGATCGCAGTCTGGACCGAAGAATCATCACCTACGGTCTGGCCTATTTTCCCCATCCAAACGTAGCCATCAAAGCGGATTACGAAAGCTGGGACTCAAAGACCAATCTAACGGCAGACATTGAAGAAAAGAACGGAAGCAACAATAAGATCGACCGTTTCAACCTGGCCGTAACCTTCATATTCTAGGAACGAATTCAATTATCCCGGGACGAAAAATCTTCTCCCGGGTTCATGAAATGCAAGAAACTCCGCAGGCCCTTCGGGGCCTTTTTTTGTGTCGATTTGCATTGACCTTATGGCACCTGGTTTTTCTTTATTTTCATGTATTTAAACACCATAGTGGTGGAAGATGAGGCTCCGTCACGGGAACTACTCATCGAATACGTAATTGGCGAAGAAAGCCTCAACCTGGGTGGAGTGGCGCGAAACGGTCGGGAAGCTCTGGAGAAACTGAAGGAAAGCAAGTTCGATCTATGCTTTCTGGATATTAACCTGCCCTTCCTGAACGGTTTGCAGGTTCTTGAGCAACTGGATTATGTCCCCTACATTATTTTTACCACGGTATACCGGGAGTATGCTCTGGAAGCCTTTGATCTGGGCGCAGTGGATTATCTATTAAAGCCCATTAGCCGGGACCGATTCCGGAAAGCCGTAGAAAAGGCTACTTCAATGATGAAGACCCGGGATGGGGTTGCCGCCGCCAGCGATGGGAGCCGCAATCAGGGACTCTTTTTGCAGCAGCGAGGATCCCACCAGTTCGTAAAGTTTTCGGACATCATTTACCTCACGGCCAACAACAAGAGTACAATCCTGCACTCCATCGAACAGGATCTGGAGTTCAACGCATTGATAAAAGACCTGATGGAACGATTGCCGGACGAGCAGTTCTTGCGAATCCATAAGAAGTACGCCATCAATCTGGATTTCCTGGATCGGCTGGAAACTCAGGACAACGGCAAGTTCCTCATGTTTCTAAAGAACGAAGACGAGACGGTCTTACCGGTGGGTAGCACCTACATCAAAGCTCTTAGAGATCAGATGGGCCTGTAATTGCTGCGGGCTGCCCGGGCTGGATACAAGCCCCTCTCCAGCCCCGCTAAACCGTTCTTTCTCGCAACGGTCTTCCGGGATAGCTACCGTTAAAACGGCCGTTTCGGATAACAAAACGACCGTTTACCAGTAACCCCTCAACACCGGCAGAGAGACGGATGGGATTATCATAGTTAGCATAAGCCTGAACCCGGCTCATATCGAAGATTGCCAGATCCGCTTTCCATCCAGGTTCAATTCTGCCTCGATCCTCAAGACCGGCAATCTCGGCGGGTAACGAGCTGCATTTTCGCACCGCCTCTTCCAGACTCATGATTCCTTTCTTCTGCACGAAATAGCTCAGAAAATGACTGAAGGTTCCGTAGTTGCGGGGATGTGGATTGCCTTTCATTCCGGGGGAAAGGCCGGACCCATCGGACGCTACAGCAGAAAAAGGATCCCGGTAGATTCGAATCAGGTTCTCTTCGCTCATGGCAAAGACCACCGTGGATGCGCTACCGGATGAGGCGATATCGAACATGAGCTCATAAGGCGGCATGCCTTTGCTCCGGGCGATTTCCGCCAACGTCTTGCCTGAGTATTGCTTGTATTTCTGCGAGTAGACAACGCCCAGGCGTATCCTATCATAGCCGCCTATTCCCGAAATCTTATCATCCACCTGCCTTCGCAGGACGTCCCCATCCCGCCCACGAGCCAGCGAAAGATTCAGACCCTTCTTCTGGGCCCATATAGGGAACAAACTGTTCAACGCCGTGTGGTAGGCCGTGTACGGATACCGATCCATGGTAAGCTTCAGACCTCCGGATCGAGCCTCGGCAATTATATGAAATGCGTTGTTGGCTTTGTCCCAGTTTCGCTGCCCCTGGAGTTTAAAATGACTGATATTGAGCCTTACGTTTCCTTCCCTGGCAATGCGGATAGCCTCTATCATCGCCTCCAGAACTCGGTCGTCTTCGTTGCGCATGTGCGTGGAATACAATCCGACGCCCTCACACATCGCTATGAGCTCGTCCGTATCCGAATGGGCATTGGGCATGTATTCCAGGCCGCTACTCAGGCCGCAGGCTCCTTGATCCATGGCATCGTCGATCAAACCGCGAATCGTTCGCATCTCCCCTTTGTCCAGCTTTCGCCTGGTATAGCCGGCCTGTCCCTGACGCAGTACGCCGGAGCCAATCATGGTCTTGACGTTCACGGTAGGACCCAGATCTTCAAGGGCATCATAGTATCCCTTTACCGAATCCCAGAATGGCAGCTTACCGTATCTCGATTCCATGTAGGAATGCATGGCCCGGGCCAGCTTTGGCGTGAAGGGACCGGGGGAACGCCCATCCTGCCCCACTATCTCGGTGGTAACACCTTGAAAGATCTTAGAAAGCGCCCTCCGGTCTTCGAATAACACATAGTCGCTATGGGAGTGAAGATCTACAAATCCGGGAAAGATATGATACTTACTACAATCGAATACAGTATTGGCATGAGCCTCGGATAGATTTCCAATGGCCGCGATTTCATCGTCCTGGATTCCAATGTCTGCCCTGTAGGAGGCCTCGCCGGTGCCATCGACCACAGTGCCGTTTCTGAGTATGACATCGAAATTCCCGCTTAAGCTACGAAAGGTATTTCGCAGCGTTCGCAGACTGGAGCATCCCGGCAGAGAAAGACCGGCGGCAAGAATGGCGCTCCCTTTTAGAAAATCTCGGCGGCTAATGCCTGCGGATGGTTTACTTCCCCTGAACTTCACATGATCCAGAAATGACCACCGGATTCTATTGCCCACAAATTACTTTGTACGAAATTCCCGTTCTGCTTGCTTTGCTCTGTCCCTGGCCTACAGGTACGGTACCTCAATGTGGCGCTACCGATACCGCCCTTTAAGATTTCAAGACGAACAATCTTCAACCAGACTTCCGGGGGATAAAGGCGGCTCGCCCTTCCTTGCTCTGGAGACTCCCGCTCCTTCCGTTCAAAATCAGAAATCCCCGGAAATGGCCTCAATCAACGCCGAATTCGGCTGCGAGCCCTGACAGGCCTCCTTCAATGCAGGCACAGTCCAACCCCGCTCCTGTAACGAACGCAATGTGCAGGATCCTCTTCGTTTGGAAAGGCGCTGACCGTCCCCGGTTCTTAAGAGGGAACAGTGGTAGAAGTCAGGCGGCGACCAGCCCAGGGCCCGGTAAATTAGAAGCTGTCGGGCGGTGGATAGTAGAAGATCCTGTCCTCGCACGACTTCGGTGATTTCCATTAGATAATCGTCGACTACGACGGCAAATTCATAGGAAGGATAGCCCTGGTTGCTCCAGATCAAGAAATCTCCAAAGTCCTGGCCGGCCTGAAAGGTTACGCATCCCAGGTTAAGATCAGTGAACTCTATAGTCTGCGGCTCTACTCGAAATCGGAAGGCTGTATTTCCCGGATCCGAGAAGGCAAGCGCATCGGCCGCCGGCCGTCTCAGTTCTTGCGGAAACAAGATGTCTCCGGTATCCAGATCCTCCCCGTCGCGAAGATGGCTCCTGATCTCCTTTCGTGAATGGGGCGATGGATAAATAAAACCCTTATCGCGCAGGATTTTCCAGTATTTATGATAGATGCCCGATTTCAGTCTCTCCGATTGACGGTAAGGACCAAAGGGGCCGCCAATATCCGGTCCTTCCTGCCAGTTCATGAAGGGACGTAAATCTTCCAGGCAGGCCTCATCGTATTGCAGACGACATCGGGCCCCATCCAGATCCTCCATGCGATATAACAGAGTTCCCTGACGTTCACGGGACCTGCTTGCGGCCTTCAGAAAAGTAGCGAGATGACCGGGATGCAGAAACCCGGTAGGCGACGGGGCCAATCGGCCTCGGTAGGAGCGATTCTGCATCTAGATTCGTTTCTTTTTGAAGTACTTAACCAGAGCGACCCGGTTGCCTTTTTCATTGTATCGGACAATATCGAATGCAGAAACCGTCATCATGATTCCCCGGCCATGAGCCATGAAATCCTCGTTTAGCTTCTTTTCGTCGGTCTTGAGTACTTTGCGATGATCAAATCCCTGTCCTTCATCGGTTACCCGAAAAGCCACCCGGTCTTCGTCTATGGAATACTCGAGAAAGATCTTCCGATTTTTGAACCGGGGATCGCTGCGTCGCTCTTCAATAAGGCTGAGGTAACTGCCCTCCTCCAGAGCTTTCGTCTTCTCGTCAAAGGTAATCTCCAGGTTGCCGTGCTCGATTGCATTGATAATGATCTCGCGCAAACTGGTTCGCACAGTCATTTGAACTTCTGCATCGGCAAAACGGGAAATCAAAGAACTGAGCCGCTGGCTGAGTATCTCCGCATTACGCACATAGTTTTCGATGGAGAACTCCACCCGTTCTTTAATAAGATAGCGCGCCAGTACGTCTTCGGTTATGATACTGGCCCGGCCGAGGATTTCCCTCCGTCCGTCGTCGTATTCCAGATACTGAAGTCGCACCTGCGAATCCCGGGGCTCCAGAACATGCTTCTGCTTGAATTCGGTCTGAAAGGAAACCGAGGTTCCGGGCTTCGAAAGCTCTTCCAGTTTTTCCAGAACGAATATTTTGTTAAGCGAATCCTTCCAGTCCCGATTGTAGATCAATTCCAGAAAATTCATGCTCAGTAATTCTTCCTGACCATACTTCAGAATGCGCTGAAAGGATTTATTCGCCATTGTGAAATTCCAGGATTCATCCAGGGTGAAGATGAAGTCATCGGACTCTTCCACCAGGGTTTGCAGACGAACGCTGATTTTCTCGGATTCATGCCTGGCTGCGCTCAAAGCGTTTACATTCTTTTTGAGAGAAGCGGAGAGCTGATTAATGCGATCCGCCATCCCCAGCGAAAGCACCATCACTTCCAGAGCCGAACCAATCTGAATTCCGTAAGTAGTTAGTATGTTGTCCGGAAGAAACCCGGCAGACTTCAAAACGTTGAGTCCGCCGCCAAGAAGGAACAGTATCCAGGCCGCCAGGAAAAACCTGGCCTGGCGGACGCCCAGAATCATGGTATGGATGCCATTGGCCAGAACCAGAGCCAGGGTGACCAGGGTCAGGATCACCGCTGCGATCAGATTGATTCGGTAATTAAACAGAAACAGGGCCGAAAAAAGGCCGGCAATATTGAATACCAGAACAATCCAGTAGAGGCGATCGGTTCCCGGGGTGTGCTCTTTCGAGTTCAGAAAGGATCGACAGTAAATAAGAATGCCCCCGCAGGCCAGAAAGATAAAAAAGGGCAGGCAGTTATTGCCCCACTCCACAGCGCCCGGCCACAGATACTGATAGGTAAGTCCATTCAAGGTAGCCTGGAATAGCACATAGGAAATGATGTACAGGATATAAAACAGGTAGGTGCGGTCCCGGGTGGATACCAGTAAGAACAGGTTGGTCACAACCATGGCCAGCATAATGCCGTAATAAAGTCCCAGGATAATTTGCTCCTGACCTATGTGCGAAACAATGGTTTCCTCTGTGTAGCCATTCAGCGAAACCAGCATCGAGCTTGTGGTTTCCAGTCGAATGAGATAATCGTAACTGGAACCGGGCTGATGTTCGAAAGAAAAAACTACGTTTCTGTAATCCATTTCTCTTTCATGAAATGGATATCGATCGCCTCCCTTCTTCTCCGGGGATGCGAGCGCCTGAGCGGGCTCCTCGCCAGATTGCATGCGATAGACCTGAATATCGTCAAAAGGCGGAAAATCATACTCCAGATAGAAAGTACGCTCCACATTGTCCGGGTTCTCGACCCGAAAATGCAGCCAGTATGTTTCGCTACTATAGCCAAAGGAATTGTCATCCAGGGGCTGGAACTGCTCTTTCTTATTCCATACAGCCAGAGCGCTTTCGCCGGACACCAGGTAACTGGCATGCGGCTGAATGGATTCTCTTCGCATGCCATCGTGCAATGCCAGCGGGGGAAGCGAAGGCGCCGCCCCCACAGGGATAGCAAACGCTACTGTACACAGGCAATGCAGAACAAACAGGCGAAGTCTGTTCACACGCGCACTCCGCCAGTGATTTCCATAATTTCACCGTTCACCAGGTCATTTTCTGCTATGAATACGGCCGTATCGGCAATCTCCTCGGGCTTACCCAGTCGGCCGATGGGAATCTTTTGCTGCCAGGTTTCCAGGGCTTTTTGATTCATTACCTGGAGTACCATTTCGGTGGCGATGAATCCGGGAGCCACACCGGCCACTCGGATGGAATGCCGGGCCAGTTCCAGGGCCCAGAGACGCGTCATGGAGGCAACCCCGGCCTTGGCCGCCGAATAGTTGGTCTGTCCCGGATTACCGTGACGGGCCACCGAAGAAATGGGTATGATCACTCCCGGATTACCCAGGCCCACCATGCCCGCCGCAGCTTCCCGGGCGCATAAAAAGACCCCGGTCAGATTCACATCAATGACCGATTGCCATTGGGATAGACTCATCTTGTCTTTCACGGCCCCCGTTTGCCGGTCCACACTAATCAGCTTACCGTCCCGAAGAATCCCGGCATTCAAGACGGCCACATCCAGCCTGGACGTTTCCCGAATGATTCGCGCAAACAATTCCTCTACTTCCGGCTCATTGCTAACGTTACAGGGAATCCCAAGGGCTTCAATACCCTCTTTCTTCAGGGAGGCCAGCGCCTCATCCACCTTTTCCTGGCTTATATCGCTTACCACTACCCTGGCTTTCTTTCGGGCATACGCCTGGATCATGGCATAGCCCAGGCCGGATGCCGAGCCGGTAACAACTACAGTCTTTCCTTCAAGATTCATCTACTACCCTTGCGCCATCCGACGCCTTCCTTTCCTAATTGTTATTCTATTCTTTATTGCTGCGAATTCCAATTCCGGGGCGAAACTCAACCCGCTTTTCTGAAGGGGTTGGCGTCAGGCTCCGCCCGAACCTGTCCTCAAATTAAGCCAGCCAGATCCTTCGTCCACAAACCTCCGGAAGCGCCACATCGCAACGGCCAGCTAAAGACACGGCCGGCCAATGGACGTAAACCTCCGGATTTCGCGCTAAACCTTCCAGCGGCCAAACATCTTGGGAATCATGTAACCCATCAACTTCAGGCCGTTGGCCAGCTTACGGAATGGATTGCCCCCCGCGTAATTGAAGCGCAATGCCTGCAGCAGCGCATCGTATGTCCGGCGAGAGAACGGATGCCACCAAAGATTTCGACTGGCCGCCAGTATATCATAGTTGATTAGCTTGGGATGAGTCATTTCCAGAAGGCCGTACTTTCCATGGGTTCTGCCTATGCCGGATTCCTTCCATCCGCCCCAGGGAGTCTCTGACTGCCCATGAGTATAGAGGTGATCATTCACAGTGGTAACGCCGGACTGTAGCGCCGCCGCCACGCGACGGGCCCGCTTTTTCTTCTTTGTCCACACCGACGAGGTAAGCGCCATGGTGCTGTCATTGGCCAGCTCCACAGCTTCCTGCTCGGTCTTGAACTTCATGACCGGCAGAACGGGCCCAAAGGTTTCTTCGCGCATCACATCCATGTTATGGTTCACATCGGCGAGCAATGTGGCTGGATAGAAAAAGCCTTTCTGTTCCGCCTGCGGGTCGATGGACGTAGATGTGGCCAGAACCCGAGCCCCCTGCTGAAGGGCGCTTTGCACATGTCGATGGACAATGTTCTTCTGGGCTTCCGTGGTCATGGACCCCATATCTACGTTGAAGTCCCGGTCCGGTCCGTGACGGAGCGCTTTTGTCTTTCGGGTTAGCAGATCAACGAATCGATCGTATACCTTTTCCTGCACGTAAATACGCTCTACTCCGCCGCAGCTCTGACCGGCGTTTTGATAGCCGGCCCAGACAGCGCCGTTTGTGGCCCTTTCCAGGTCAGCGTCTTCAAACACTATCATGGGATCCTTGCCGCCAAGCTCCAGGGATAACGGAGTGAGAGTGTCCGCCGCTTGCTTCATGAGTTCTTTGCCGGTGGGAACGCTTCCGGTAAAAAATATCTTATCCACACCGTTTTCGAACATGGCTGTGGATACCGCTCCCCCGCTGCCAATAATATGCGTAAACAAGCCAGAAGGCAGATCCGCTGCGGCCACAATACGTTCAATGGCCTTTCCTACCATTACGGTGGCGCCGGCCACTTTGAGCACTATGGCATTGCCGGCCATAAGGCCCATAACCACTTCGCCAAATGGGATGGATAATGGATAGTTCCACGGGCTGATGATACCCACCACTCCCAGAGGTACATGTAGCATCTCATTCTTTTTGTTAAAAAACAGGATTGTCGAGCCGGAAAGCTTGAACGGCTTGAGAACACCACGGGCTTTTTTCGCATACCAGTTGGCCGCCAGGGCGCAAGGCACCACCTCGGTCGCCAGAGCATCGACCCTGGATTTACCGTTTTCCTGGCTCACGATTTCGGCCAGATCCTCGGCGTTTTCTACAATGTAATCTCGCATTTTGAGAATCTGTTTCTTTCGCTGTGCAAAGCCAAGAGCGGCCCATTCTTTCTGAGCCTTCCGGGCCCGGGCAAAAATCTCGGGCACCGAATCCATATCGGTGCTGTGGTATTCGCCTACAACTTCTCCAGTGGCCGGACTGATAGCCTGCTTGCTTCGTGTTTCTCTTTCTTTTGTTAGAATATCTGACATCTTATCCCCCGATCGACTTCCCGGAAAGGAAGCAGTAAATGGAACTTCCTCCGATTTAAGGCCCGGATTGTAAGCACGGTCCTGTAGTCCGGTGTAGCCGGAGCCAGCATGCACTGTCCGGAATCCTGCTTACAAGCGTTTTCCGAAAGACTTGTAATCACAAACGGTATTGGTGGGCTTGGAATATGACCCCTTCCGATCCATCCGACAGCAATGAGGAGCAGCAGAAAAAGCTGGAAGAAGAAATTCACAGCGCCATCCCTGCCGATGCTGCGGAACGACTGCAACGATTCCTGTCCCATAGTCTGTCCTGGTCCGGTAGGCAACTCGAAAAGCTCTCCGATTCTCCTTTTGTAGACCGGACGGGCTTTGCCCGATCGGTGAAAGAAGCCGGCGATCGGCTTAAAAAAGCTGCGGAGGATGCTCCCAGAGTTCTGGAAACCACCCTGGCCGACCTGCACGAAGCCTTCGACGGAGCCTTTCAATCCACTGTTGAATCCTACCGACTGGCCGATAGCTCGGTGCGCCGCTCGGTCATGGAGAATGTGCCGGCGGTCAGCATAATGGGAAATAGCTTCCGGGCTCCGGACCATGAGGTGCAAACATCTTTCCGCAAGGACGGGAAGGATATTTCCGTCCCCGAGTTGATCCAGGATTTCCGAAAGTCCGGCCGACGACGGTTGGTGGTTTTTCTGCCCGGATTGTTTTCAGATGAGAGTCTCTGGGCCAATTCGGGAACGCCATTTTCTTACGTGGAAACCGTGGAGTCCCTGGACGGTTATAGCGCTTTTGTTCGTTTTCCTCCTCTTCAATCCATCCCGGAAACCGGGGCCCGACTTAAAGAACTACTGCATGAGTTGAAATCAGGTCATCCAGATTACATCGACATCGTCGCCTATAGCGAAGGAGGTCTGATTCTGCGATCTGCTCTTTATCAGGATCGGCCGACTGAAGGGTCCGATTCGAAGGTGGCTTCCAATTCGAACCAGTCTTCGGGTTCGAACGAGTCCGCGCTGGCCGGCTGGATTCGACACGTTCTGATGATCAGCTCCCCGGACGGCGGCTCCTTCCTGGAAAAGATGGGCTTCTGGATTGGTCTGGGATTGGCTGGCCTGTCGCAGCTGGCCAATCAGCTATTGAACTATCCTGAGCTTGAGCGAAGCCCGGCCATTGAAGATCTAAGCCTCGGTCGCATCCGCCCGGAAGACCAGGGCCAGACAGTCCTGGAAAGGATTTACTTCGGCGAACTGGACGCCGTTCCCGCTACTCAAATCTACAGTCTGGTAACCAAGAACAACAATGTCTGGGAGTCCTGGCTGGGCGACGGCGTGGTCGAAGAGGTATCTCTGGCGCGACTGTCCGCCGACGTCTACGCACGAAAAGAGAATCCAGCAAATCGGGTACACTGCATTCTGGGAAGGAACCATTTCCAGATTCTAAATGACCCGGCCATTACCCGTATCCTGCGCTCCGTTCTGGACGAATCCTTTTCGGATCGAAAGACCGGTTGACGCAGACCGTCAGAAGAGTGCAAGCCCGGAGAGACTATGGAAGCGAAACAGGGAACGGTAAAGGATATACTGGAACAGGAAGAGGTGCACGGCGCCATCCTGGGAAACCGTTTCCGTTACGGCGCCATAGTCGTCATAGGAATTGGCACTCTATGGAACACATTGAGTCTGGAAGATACGGGGGCCCTGGCAAACTTTCTATCCTTTGGCGCATTTGCTCTGGTTACAGTCATCCACACTTTTGTTCTTCGCGCCGGGAAGGCTTTCTGGATCAAGGCCTTCAATTACATTACTCTGATTTTTGACTACGCCCTGGTCACCGGCCTTCTAATCTTCTGGAATATCGTGGAGAGCCCGGACAATGCCGGCTTCACGCTCAAGAATCCCACGAACCTCTACTATCTGATACCGCTTTTGATTCCCACGTTTCAGTTTCGCATCAAATATATCGTAATCTCCTTTTCCATGTTTATGGCCATCCATATCGCAACAGTGCTGATTGCGCTCAACATGGGAACGGCCCTGACACGAGACTGGTATGACTACATTATGGGCGAAGGAATCATTCTGGCAGATGTCATTCCCACACGACCGCTTCTGTTTGGCCTGGTCGCGCTCACGGCAGGACTTACCATTCGAAGGTCTCTAACCATGCTAAAGCGTCTGGCCAGTGCAGAGGCCCAAAAGACCCTGCTTTCCCGTTACTTCAGCCCGGAACTGGCCCAAAGACTGACATCCAATCCGGATCAACTTCGAAGCGGCGAACGAAGATATGTAACCGTACTCTTCAGCGATATCAGAGGCTTTACAACAATTTCGGAGGGTATACCGCCGGAAGACCTGGCCCGGATGCTTACCGAATACCGGGAATCCGTAACGGAGATTATTTTTCGCCATGGAGGAATGATAGATAAGTTCATCGGCGATGCGGTGATGGCCGTCTTTGGAGTACCCGAAACTCGCGGCAATCAAGAGGATGCCCGGGCGGCAGTGGATTGCGCCCGAGAACTGCTAAGCTCGCTGCCGGATTTTAACAGGCGATTGGAAAAATGGCTTCCTACGAAGTTAGATATCGGTATTGGCATTCATTGCGGCGAGGTCTTTGCCGGAACCATTGGATCGGAAAACCGCCTGGAATACACAGTCCTGGGCGATACCGTCAATACCGCCTCCAGACTGGAAGGACTGTGCAAACGCCTGAAACGACGGCTGGTTGTAAGCAAAGATCTGGTGGATCTGCTGGCATCCGCCGAATTCGAAAGCATTGCGCAAGTTCAGGTAAGGGGCCGAAACCAACCGGTTCAGGTCTTTTCTTTAGTGGGCTTTCCTCTGGTCACTACTTCATGAGTGTATTCCAGCCCGCTTAGCTCGGCGATCTCATGCATTCTATCGTGCAGAAAAACCTCGGGCACTGAATGTCGATCGTATGCCGTGGGCTTCCCAATACGAATAATCACTTCGGTTCTTCGCGGAAATTTGTGGAACCTGTAGTCAAAGCCCAGGGGAACAACCTGCACCGGATTATCCGGTCTTCCGATTACAAAACGAAACCCTGGCGTTCGGCCCTTGCCCATCTTCCCTTTGAAATGAGTTTGTTCAGGAAACAGGGCTACAAGGTGACCATCGTGCAGAATCTTTCGAGCAAGTAGCAGATCCCGCTTGCTCTTTTCCGGATTCTTGCGGTCCACGGGTATACCGCCGCAGTGCAGAAAGAAATTCGCCACCGCACCTTTGGCCAGGGTGTCTTTCATAATACACCACACGTCCCAGCGGGCCGGATGAATCCCACGAACAAGTCCCAGCGGAATGTCCGAGTTTCGAACATGTTTGGCCACGATCAGCACCGAACCGGTGGAAGGTATGTTTTCAATTCCGTCCACCCGGACTTTGAATCGTAGCCGCGTGTAGATCTGGCCGAACCACTCCAGCAGAAAGACGGCGTAGCGTTTCTTTCCTGGATGACCATCGTACTTCTTGTAAATCTCGGACACCTTTACCCTCTGTAATTTTGTCGATGTTCGGGCAAGCAGTAAAAAAGAATGCTACCCCGGTTTTGCGAAAGAAGGAACCCGGGAGGCATAGACTATGCTACGGCCGAAGATACCGCCCGTCTGCCATGCTTCGATACACCGGTTTTCTATATAGGAACTGCAATTTCAGAACGGGTTGCAAAAATAAGCCCATCAGTCCCCTGCCTTTGAACTGAATATGATCGGTGATGCGGGTGGCCGGTCCGCTTTTGGAATCCAGCGCCTGAAATGTATGTGTGTGTCTCCAGTAACTCAGAAAGAAGGGAAGCTTTTTGCCTTCATCAACGAACTGAAAGCTCTGGCCGTCTTCTCTATACCCGGACTCCATATTTTCGCTTATCCACTCCTGTTTGAATAGCAGGAAGTTGAGGCTCAAATGAGTGATCCCCGCTTTTGCGGTGCCATCGAACCTGAGTACTTTCACTGGCGGAAAAGGCGGATTGAGTTTCTTAAAAAGGGGCAGATCCAGCGAGCGCAGGACGGTATCCAGATCCGTGTTCACGATTGTTTCTATGTTAATTGTTTTCAATTCTTACTCCCAGGGTTCGGACTCAATCCCCTCGCCCGGGCGGCCTTCGGCTGCGGTCCGGGTAGATAGCTTCGCTGCGCTTTGCGGCGGGACTGTGACTCCGGGCCGGCGCCCTCCGGCTTGACACAGGCGCGGCCCGGGCACACTCAGGTGTATGCTTTGCCTGGTCACCGGGGGCGCCGGATTCATCGGATCCCATGTAGTCCGTATCCTACTGGAAAAGAAATACAATGTGCGAGTTCTGGCCCTACCTTCTGAACCCAGAAATCGCCTCAATGGACTCAACGTAGAGATTATGGACGGCGATCTAACCGATCCCGCAGACCTGGAAAAAGCCCTGAAAGGCGTAGACTATGTCTTTCACCTGGCGGCGGTTCATGCCCAATGGATGCCCGACTTCGCGCCGATGTACAGGGTGAACGTCGACGGAACAAGACTTCTTCTGGAGAAGTCCAGAGAAATGGGCGTCAAGAGAATCGTATATACCAGTACACAGAATGTGATTGGATGGAATCCCCGGGGTCTTTCGGACGAAGAGACTCCCTTCAAGGAGTTCAAGAAGAGCTCGCACTATACCAAAAGCAAGTACATGGCGGAACAGGCCGTCTGGAAGTTTATAGAAGAGAATGACTCGCCGGAAATTGTTATTCTGAATCCATCCGGCCCGTTCGGGCCAGGCGATACCGGCCCCACCGGAAAAGTGGTGCAGGATTTTCTTCGCGGCAAGATCCCTTTCTTTTTTTACGGCTACTTCAATGTAATCGATGTGGATGACCTGGCCCTGGGGCAGGTCATCGCCCTGGAGAAAGGTAAGCCCGGGAATCGCTATATTCTGGCCGGTCACGATGTGTCGTTGCAGCAGTTCTTTGAGCTCCTGGAAAAGGTAAGCGGAGTTTCCGCGCCTTCGCTACGCTTGCCCCGCTTCCTGGTCTATGGCATCGGCTTCATAATGGAAAAAGCTTCGGACTGGTTCACTCACAGGCCGCCCAAAATGACAGTGGATCGGGTTAGACAGAGAGGAAGGAAGAAACTTCTGGACAACTCCAAAATTCGCAGCCTGGGTTTGCAGATCCGTCCCATCGAAGAGACCCTGAAGCGAACCGTGGATTATCACAAAGAAATCCTGGACAAAGCAAACGCCGGCCATTGAGTCGGACAGACGCCCGACCAGGACGGTGGGCCGTTCCTCTTGCAATCCACGATTTGCGCACCTGCGCAGAATAGATATGGAAGCCAGAAGCCAGGGATGTTAATTGAAACTAAATAGCCCTAACAGGCGAAAGAGATATATGCGCGGTTCGGTCATCCTGTCGGTATTGCTCTTTGCATCCTGTTGCAGCGATCAGAACAAGAACCCAATGCACGGGGACGAAAGCCTGAAACGGGAACCCGCCCGGACCACGGAGCAGAAGTCCGGCGAAATCTGGTTTCTGGCTCCGCAAGAGGCGGCGATTCTGGTGCGCGAAGGGGGGAAGCTCCTGGATGCTCGCTTCTATGGTCTGTATTTATTATCCCATGTAAGCGGAGCCCGTTCCATTCACTGGAAGGACTTCTCTGTGGATGGCACAGGCCTTCTCCAATCCATCGAAGATATACGCACCAAGTTGGAGAAGCGGGGCTTCCACAGGGATGATATGATGCTTGTATACGGCGGGGCGCGGGATGGATGGGGCGAAGAAGGCCGGATTGCCTGGATGCTTCGCAGCGCGGGTTATGCAAACTCCTACATCGTCGACGGCGGTTACGAAGCGCTGCATCCTTTTCTGGGTCGGACCTCCGGGCCCATTCAGGGCGAGCCCCAATTGGCGGGATCGGCCCTATCATCCGACCAGATCTCGAAGCAGAAAGCGCCGGACGAAAGGCTATCCGTATCCATAGAACAGGTTAAGTCGGGCATGAACTCGGAGGTAGTGATCCTGGATACTAGAGAGAAACGGGAATTCGCCGGGAGCACTCCTTACGGCGAAGACCGGGGAGGACACATACCCGGGGCCGTTCATCTTTATTTCCTGGACTTTATGCAGGAGTCCGGATTCATACTGGATCGCGAAGCAGTAATAGAATTACTCCGAAAACGCATCCACGGATTCGACGATTCCAACGATTCCGCAGCCCGAGTGGAAGAAAGGACCTACATTACCTATTGCACAGGCGGCGTTCGCTCCGCTTTCGCAGCAGCAGTGCTTCGCCACTACGGTATTAATGCCTACAATTATCCTGGCAGCATGTGGGAGTGGTCTTCCCAAAATCCCGCGGACTATCCCCTGGAAACGTCCGGCCCATAGGGCGCCTCCCCCTCGAAAGAAAAAATGCAGAATAAGAACATCCGAAACGATCAAAGCAGAAATTCGCACCAATGCAGTAGAGACAATTGCTGGACAGACAAAGTCTCCCCACGTGTGGAAGCAAAGCCAAACCCTCGATTGCTTCTGTTGCTGCTGTTGGTCTTCGCCGGAACCTGCAAAGAGCAAAAACCGGACTTCGTGGAAGTTACGGAAATGTTTCCGGACCAGAAGTGGGCCCTGCCCATGGAGAACCTGAAACCCCTGGATGGTTCGCCGGGCCTCACCGCAAAGGACTGTTCTACCTGCCACGCCGATCATTATCAGGAGTGGTCCAAATCCACCCATGCCCATGCCCTATCGGATCTTCAATTTCAATCGGAGTTGGCCAAGCCCTCTTCGCCGGAATGGCTTTGCCTTAACTGCCACATCCCGGTGGGTAACCAGCGGGAGTCCATTGTTAGAAAGCTACGGCAGGGCGATCTACTTCAACCTGTGGAGGAGCCCAATCCCGAATTTGATCCGGCCATGATGGAAGAAGGAGTAACCTGCGCCACATGTCATCTGCAGGAAAGGGATGGGCGCACTGTAGTCATTGGCCCCCTCGGTACCGGAAAGGCTCCACATCCGGTGGTACGGGACCGGAAAGCTTTGCAGAATCGATGCCAGGACTGCCACAACGTGAACTATAAAGTGAGCTCCAGCCTGGTTTGCTTCTTTAACACCGGTAACGAACTGAAATCATCGGAGCTTTCGCACAAAGCCTGCTCGGACTGCCACATGCCCGAAGTCCAACGCTCCATAGTAAGTCTGGGGAGCGACTATCCCTCGCGATTGTCCCATATGCATTATTTCATTGGAGGAGGCATACCCAAGGAGTTTGCTCTAATGCCCTACCAGGAAAAGGGCGGCTATCGAAGCGGTCTGGGATTGGAGCTCGTGGATCACTCATGGGATGCGAAGCGCCAGGTGCTCACCTTCTCCGTTGAGATGCGAAACCTGGACACAGGGCACTTCCTGCCCACCGGGGATCCGGAACGCTTCATTCGAATCACTCTGTCCATACCCGGCGCCACCGGAGCGCCCGAGAAGAGCTATCGTCTGGGCCAGCACTGGGAGTGGGAGCCCGAAGCGCGACAGATACAGGACAATCGCCTCAAGTCCGGAGAAATTCGCATCTGGCAGGACGAGATCCGGCTGGCTCGTAAGCCGCACCGGATCAAATTGGAAGCGGTCCACGTTCGCCTGAACGAAAAGAATGCAAACTATATGGAGAAGACTGCCTTTCGCGTGCCTCCACCCTACCGGGAGAAAGTGAAGAACCTGCGGAAGCATTATCCAACGAGTCGAATACTTTACAGCGAAGACATTCTACTTCCCATCCCTGGCTCGGATTTGTGATGGGAAAAAAGGACTTACCAGAACCTCGACAAGGTTAGGAACGTAAGAAGGCGTAACCGGCAATCAGCAATCGTAATTACAGATGTGAAATCCCGGAACGGGTTCAGCGTTCAGGGCTCGAGGAGAAGACAGGAGAACACGGGAGTACGCAGGAGACAGCAATGGAGCTTTGAAAAGGCCAGGCACCTGGCATTTCGGCGCTGCAAGAGGCTTGCAATAGGCTTCTGAAGCGGCGGAGTTCAGGAGCCAGGTTCGGTCGTGAAGTTCAGGTTTATGGTCTCTTCGGCCGGCCGGTCTTTCCAGCCCCTGGGATCCTTGCCCCGAACACTCTGGAAATTCTCCGTGAAAGGGATCTCGATTCGTCCCATGGTCTTTCCGTCGATGTTTCCAATGCGAAACAAGGCAGGATCGATTTCTTCGCCCTTAAGAAGAAGCAGGTTCATAACCAGGCCCATGCCCTCGCCCTCGGTCTGATCTCCGTTGGCCATGTAGAAAGAGAGCAGATCGTCGTAGCTCATCCCTTCCGAGAGTTTTTCGCGAATCCGCGTTTCATCCGCGCCAATAAGATCGGTGTCGTTAAGTACCAGAATGCGAAGCCCATCGTCGGTATGATCAAATGTGATGGACGTTTCCAGGCCACGGAGTCGCGCCTTTTCTCCATATTCCCGAATCCATTTCTCGGAAATACTGCCCTTTAGCTTTTGCATTCCGCTGCGATACTGGTCTGGATCGTTGATATCCAGCCCGAGCCCTTCGAAATAGACCCGTTTGGCATTTGCCTTGGTGGCATTTACCACCAGTTCCTTGAGACAGGAATACAGAGTGCTTTGCAGGGCTGGATGATGGTGTTTTTTGAGGATAGCAGCAATGACGAAGTCCAGCTGCCGTTCCATGGTGTCGGTAAGCGAATAGGTCACAAAACGAATCCTTTTGCCCTCATTCACGGCCTGGAGAATCCGCTCCCTGTCTTTTACATCAACGTCGGCGCCTTGCATGGCGGCATTTTGGCCGGACCCGGCAGATTGGCCATATTTTTTCTTTCCAGTACAGAGCCAGAGAATTAGCTAAGCAGCCTGGAGTAACGGACATGACCAGAAAGGCATTTATTCGCTATGGTATAGGTTTTGTGGCGCTGGTGATTTCAACCTACCTGCTCACTCTGCTCACTGTAGCTGTGTACAACTCGGGAAAACCGGAAAGGATTGGCTTTCCCGATTCCATTTTTCAGCCGCCGGCCACGAGTCTCATCTTTGCCCACCGGGGCCTGACCGAGAATACCACCGAAAACACCATCGATTCCTTTCGAAAAGCGGCAGAACTTGGATCCGATGTATTGGAAACCGATGTGCAGATGACAAAAGACGGCACCGTGGTACTGTTTCACGATCCGGATCTGATGCGTCTGGCCAGCAGGCCGGAAACTGTTGCCCAGCTGACCCTGGACGAGCTTCGTGCGATCAAGATTCCCGCCGGATGCAAAGAGAATTGCCAGACCATCGCCACGCTTCAGGAGCTTCTGGATACATTTCCCGAACATCCCACCAACGTAGAAATCAAAGTGAATGACCGGACCCTGGCCAGGAAGGTGGCGGAGCTTCTGGCGCACAGGCAGGACCGCAAGGACGTAATCGTTGGCAGCGCCCATTCGGAAGCCATTGAAGAATTCAGAAGACATTCCTCCCTGCCCTCATCCGCTTATACAACAGAGGTGATCCACGCTTCCATTTGCTATCTTCTAGATGCACGGTGTAGCTTTTCTTTTCAGGCTTTGCAACTACCCTATAGAAAGAACTCCATACTCCCTGCCCTGCGCGCCGAGCCGGAGTTTCTGGAGTATGCGCGCAACCGCGGACTTCGCACCCATTACTGGACCATCAATGAGACCAGCGACATGCAAGCGCTGCTGGATAGAAACGTGGATGGAATTATGACCGATTTTCCAGGCCGCGCGGTGAAGCTCAAACGTTCCCGACAGGAAGCGGCCACGGACAGGGATTCCCGGCAAGAACAACCGGTGGACAACGGTGCGCCGGGCCCTTAACTTGTTTTCATATGAGCCAGAGATTGGAAGGTTTTCTAGCAGGCGCATCATCTGCGACCAACCTTAACCAGAAGAGATGCGTGCATTCCGGACACACCGTGTCCTCAAGAGCCGAGAAGCTTCTAAGACCCGGAAGTCCTGTGAAATCTAGAAGACACAGAAAACCGGGCCCGGTGGCAATCCTTCTCTGGGCGCTATTTCTCTTTTCTGTTTCGGCCTGCGAAAAAGAAAAGAAGGTTTCGTCGGATACAGCGCCGGACAGCCGCAATGCGCCGGCCATTCTATTTCTGGGCGATAGCCTTACAGCCGGTCTGGGCCTGGAGAAGTATCAGGCAGCCCCGGCTTTGATTCAGAAAAAGATAGATGAGCAAGGCTGGAACCTGAAGGTCATCAATGGCGGCGTATCCGGGGATACCACTGCCGGAGGGTTGTCCCGGCTGGACTGGTACCTGCGAAAAGAAAACAACGTTAAGTATTTGATCATCGGGCTGGGCTCCAACGACGGTATGCGGGGACTACCGGTTACGGATATGAAAGAGAATATCCGGAAAATCGTTTCGCGCACACGAAACTTCGACCCCCAGATCACTATTTTAATGTATGAGCTACAGACTTTCCCGAGCATGGGTCCGGACTATGCGAACCGCTTCAAGCAGGCGTTTCCGGAACTGGCCAAAGAGCTAAACATAACTTTGATCGACTTCCCGTTGGACGGTGTAGCCGGAAAGGATGAATTAAACCAGGACGATGGAATCCATCCAAACGTAGAGGGCACGCGAATCATGGCCGAAAACATCTGGAAGAGCATCGAGCCAATCCTGGCGAAGGATCAGTAACCGCAGGCTAAAGCAGGTTTCACGATTCCGTAGCGCAGGCTACAGCAGGTTTCACGATTCCGTAACGCAGGCTACAGCAGGTTTCGCGCTTTGATTCGCAGATATTCATTTATGATGCCAGCATTCAGCTCTTCCGGAAGCGTATCCATGACCAGAACACCACGATTCTTAAGTTTCTGGTGCAATTCCGATTTCCAGAGGAGATAGTCCGCCACGCTGGACTGATAAAAGGCCTCATCCACAGAAGTTGGCGGATGATCCAGACTGTGATAGAGGTCCGGAGGATTCAGCGTAACGGCAAAAGGGAGATGTTTACCGCTCAAAGTACCCAGATAGGCCTGCACCATTTCAGCCGTGCGATCGTCGATAATAGTGGTAAGGAGAATGAGCAGGGTTCTTTTTCGAAGCACGGTGTTTAAGAAACGAAAGGCTCCCTCGTAGTCGCTTTCGGTGTAATCCGCTTCCAGATCGTACGCAGCCTGAATGATTTTTTCCCGGCTGTTTCGAGCGGGCTTAACGTAGCGTAGCACACGGTTTGAGAAGGCCAGAAATCCCACTCGATCCTGCTGCCTTTCCGCCACTGCCGTAAGAAGAAGGGCGCCGTTGATTGCATAATCCAGATAGCTCTGTGTTTCATCGGTGGCGGTCATGGTTCGGCCGCAATCCACCAGAAACAGAACGCTCTGGTTACGATTCATTTCGTATTCCCGGACAATGAGTCGCTGGTTTCGTGCAGTGGCCTTCCAGTCTATGTGTCTGAATTCGTCGTCTCGGGTATAGTCCCGCAGTCTTTCGAATTCCTGATCCCCGCCGCGGCGCCTGAACTTACGCACGCCCATCAGACCCAGGTGGCTCTTTCGGGCCAGAAGCAGGTAGCGACTGATGGCTTTCAGGTCCGGATACACACGAACGTCCGTTTCGCAAGAAACAATGTGGATGCGACGCATGAGGCCCAGCAGAGAAAAGCAGGTAAGATAAACATGCCGAAAGGGATACAATCCGCGCCTCGAGATCCGGATCCGATAGGACAGGCTGTTGACTCCTCGGCGAAAAACTCCCTGGAATGGCATTCCGTACTGGCGGGCCTTTTCAAATTCATGGTCGGCGAGCTTCACCCGGAAACGGCCCTGCAAAGTTCTACGAACATGCACGTCCAGATGAACATGATGCTTGAACCCCTGGGAGAAAATGCGGTCCGTCTTTCTTTCTATTTGAAATCGCTTCTTTCCCGGGATGGTCATAGCATCCAGAAAGCCCAGTATCCCCCAGAACGACAGGGTACCCAGAATCGCCAGGCGGGCCAGGTCGTAATGGATTCTGTAGGCGGGCAAAAAGTACAGCACTCCGGCCACCAGAGCCGATAGAGCCGCTATCACCAGCAGGGGATACCAGAAGCGATTCGTAGGAAAGAACATATCAGGTGCCCGGCACTTCTACGCTTTCCAGAAGACTGCTTACTATGTCGTCCGGCTTCATCCCTTCCACTTCGCTTTCCGGGGTGAGAATCAGCCGATGTCGAAAACAGGCTGGCGCCATTTCCTTGATGTCGTCTGCAATTACGTAATCCCGACCATCCATCAAGGCAAGAACCCTGGCTGTTCGAATCAGAGCAATACCGGCTCGGGGCGAGCAGCCCAGTTGCACCTCGATTCGGTTTCGACTCTCCCGGACCAGGCGGTTCACATACTCTATTATGCTTTCGGATAGGGTTACTTTTTCACAGATCTCCATGGTCTGCCGCACTCCCTTCGCATCCATTATTGGATCCAGTTTTTCCGGTTGCGGCTCCCCCTGGCCGGCATGCTGGAAGTAGATCTTTTGCTCTTCCTGTAGCGACGGGTAATCAATGAACAGTTTGACCAGGAAACGATCCAGTTGGGCTTCCGGCAGGTTGTAGGTGCCTTCGGATTCTACGGGGTTCTGGGTTGCCATGACGAAGAATGGCTCATCCACCTGGAAGGTACTGTTGTCCACAGTGATGGTTCCTTCTTGCATGATCTCCAGCAGCGCCGAATGAGTCTTGGCCGGCGCCCGGTTGATTTCGTCGGCCAGAAGAAGATTCGTAAACACAGGACCGCGATAGAATACAAACTTCTGCTCTTTCTGGTCGTAAATATGAGATCCTGTAATGTCCGAAGGCATTAAGTCCGGCGTAAACTGGATCCTGTTAAAATCGCAGCCAAGCAAACTTCCCAGGGTTCGCACCAGCAAAGTCTTACCGAGACCGGGTACGCCCTCAATGAGGGCATGTCCGCCGCCAAATAGAGCGGCCAGGATTCCGCGAATCAACTCCTCCTGCCCTACGTATACCCGGGACATCTGCTCTTTCAGTCTTCGTATTGTATCGCGCATCTGCGCCTGTTGCTGTTCGTCTAGCATTCTCTACTCCCAGAGGTTCCGCACCCTTTTCAGGATGGTATCTTCATTTATCCGTACGTTTTGTTCCAATTCAGGAAACACAGCTTCAATGGACTTCTTTTTCTTCCAGCGACTCAGCGAAGCCAGACCGTAGATTCGCTTTCTGGATCTTACCATGCGACTGGCCAGAGCTTCGAAATGCTCTTTGAAGTTCCGACTACCCGACTCCTGGGGCTCCAGCGGAGTTCTTTCATGGGGAAACCGGGACCAGATAAAAACGACAAGAACCAGAATAAACTGAAGCAAGATGAGCCCCCAGGGCTCCTCCGCAAGCAGGAATACCAGGCTCTTCTCGCGATTGGCCACCTGACCGGCGGGCACCAGCCCACGCTGCACATAGGTAACCTTCAATGGTTTTCCGTCCGCAGGTTTTTCGCTTACGGCATGCAAAAGGAAAGTTAGAAAGGACACGTGCTCCGGCCTGGCCATATGCCAGTTAAGGAAATTCTCCGAGCCAGACATGATATATACGGGCACCGCGCCGTACTGAATCCTCACCAGCAGCGGTCGACCGGCTACGGAAATGATGGTGCGATGCCCCTGTCTGAATCGCTGATAATCGGAATAGTCGTCCGACTCCTCATTCTCTGACTGCTGCTCCGCCTGGGTCTGATTTTCCGAACCATCGGTGGCTTCCAGGATACGGCGAATAGCCAATCGATCGGGAAGAGCGCCAAAGCGGCTTTCCCCCGCATTGCGATCCGAAACCCGGGATCTCCAGTGCGGAAAGTAGTTCCAGGCCGCCCATTTCTCCGGCAAATCCAGGCCCGGATACCATTCCCTGAGAGGTTTCCAGTTTGCTTCGTCGATCATGGGGAAACCGCCCGGAGCGATCACCGGCAAGGCCCGGGGAACATTGCCTTCTTCCGGAGCTCGGGCCTGACGCATGCCCAGAATTGGTTCGTAAATCAACCGCTGCATATAACTGCTGAAAAGCTCCAACGCGGTGATCTTCTCGGCGAAAGCCTCTACCTTTGAGTCTGACGGCATGTCCTTTGCGATCTTCCGCCATACCTCGGCGCTGGCATCCGAATCCCGCAGAAGAATCAGAAGCGATGCCGTGGGCTCACCGGACTCTTCGCGCTGGTTGTTTAGTTCGTTCAGAGTGGGAACCAGTCGAGCAAAGGCCGAGGAGCGACCGCTCCGATCCAGATAGAGGATGACATCCCGCTCATCAAAAAAGCCGAATTCCAGAAATCCCTTCGTTTGCAGGTCCACATCCTGGGAAACGGCCTGTTCGAACAGATCGAATCCGTTTACGCTTTCTACTCCGTCCATTCCGTAGGCTTCTACCACCGGAGGATCGCCGCAATAAGGCAGGGCCAGACTAAAGGTAAGAGCAAGCAATATCTGGAGGATCCGACGGCGCCTCCCACGGCCAACGTCCGAACCAGGCCCGGACTGCAACAGAGAGCGAACGGTCGAGGCTCCAGAAAAAAACATCATCGGAAACGAAATCCCAAAAACGGCAAACCGGGGAGCAGCAGAAGAAACCGGGATCCGGATTACAGAGGAAAACTTGCAGGTGATCATCGGCCCACCCCCTGGAGCTGCTTTTCCATCCTGTGGATCAGCTCTTCGTAATACCCCCGGTCTCGCGGACGGAGCGCATAGACGGTTTCCTCGAAGGCAGGGGACAGATCATCCGCAAGCTTTATGAACCAGTCCGGGGCCACCTTTCGCACCAGTCGCTGAAATTCGCGGGGGGTGAAGCCTGTTCGCCGGGAAAGATATTTCTCGGCATGACTGAATCGCACCAGGATCTCAAGCAACGTTTCCATTACGTCTCTGTAGCGACCGTCTTCCAGAGCGGCCAGGGCGTCGTTAAATAGCGGATCCCTCTTACGCGGAGCCTCCGGGGAATACTCCAGATCGGGCAGATCCTCCTCTTTAAGCCGGCCCCGGCGCCTAAAATTAAGGCCATTTCGAAAAATGAAGAACAGTATTAGAACAAGCACAGCGCCCAGAAGCACCCAGAGAATGATGATCGGATTGAATACCGGGATCCCCCCCGATGCCTCCCTTTGAGGTCTTTCCTTTACGTAGGGAGCCAACTCCTCTTCCTTGAACTCTCGGTAGTCCCGCTTTTCGAAGTCATACCAGGACATTTTTTCCAGAGTCTCTTCGTACGGCGTTAGTTCCTGCTCGGCTTCGCCGGATGGCAATATATCCCGGGCCGAATCGCAATAAGCCAGAGGACCGAGCAGGACGGCCAGCAATAGAATCCTGAAAGTGCGACGGGGAAACAACCGTGAAGACCGACCCGGCGTCCTCTGGCTGAAAACATTGCTGGCGAGCCCGAAAAGACCGCCCATCATTCCCCTGTGTGCCGAGGTTTTTGTCCGGTCAGGGACTCGTTCCCGGGAAAGGGATAAGCTATTGGCAGACAAATCCATCGCTCAGCTAATCCTCTTTTGCGAAGTCATTTCATCCAGACCGCGGATAAACTGAAGCTCCAGATCCCAGCCCTCAAGAAAGGTGCGGGCATCCACGTAGAAAAGGAACCGGGACACGGCAAAGAATACGGAGTACAGAAAAACCAGGAACAGGAAGAGCGGCGAAGTCAGGGAAAAGGACGTATAATCCTCGAAGTTTTGCACCCGCAGTAATTCCAGCACAGCTTCGCAAAACGAAAGGGCCAGAAACATGGCCACCCAGAACAGAATCATGTGAAAAAGCCAGAAAGTAAAAACCTGCAATGCCGAAGTCAAAGAAGAGATTCTTTTTCGCATATCTTTGCCGCGTAGCCCTTCCAGGAAAAGAACCTCCGGCCTGTAGAATCCGCGAATCAAAACGTTCCAGACGGTTATCAGCAATGGCGCCAGGATGGTCAGCTGGAGAAAGTAAGGGATCACTATCCTGAATAGAAAAGGGAAAAAGGACTTCAGGCTATCTTTCCAGATTACCCGGTCGCGCACTTCCGGTTCAAACAACCAGCGCGCATTCATATGGAACAGGGGTATCTGTATGAGCATCAATTGAGTCAAGACCACCGGTACCATGAGCACCTGCTCCAGGGCGCGATCCCCTTCCGAAATAGTCTTCAGCCATTGACTCAATGCCGCATCGGCGATCAGAAACAGCGCCATGAGCGGCAAACAAATTCGCAACACCTGACCCAGCTTTTCCCGGATCACTACAAAAGCAAAATCCAGGATTTCTTCGGCGCGACGCTTACGCAGTTCGTATTGTATCCGACGTACGTCCAGAATGAGCCCTCCAGCCCAGAACAACAAAATAAAGAATCATAATCAATAGACAAATCCCACCAATGCTACCTTTGGCCCAGGTAGGCAAATCCGAAGGGGCTACGAATCCTTCGATGAACGCAGCGGTAAAGGTGAGAATGACATCGGCCACCAGGGCCGGTACGCTTCGAAGGCCGGCTTCCGTAAGCGCCCTTACCCGGGTCAAATTGCCCGGACTAAAAAATGCGAAACCGGTTCGCATGCCGGCGCCTGCTGCCAGACCTATGGCGGTGAGCTCAAAGGGGCCGTGGGCCAGAATCCAGTTGATGATATTGTCCCTGGCCGGAGATTGCAAAAGGAAACCAATGAGAGTCCCCAGATAGAAACCATTGTAGACCAGCATGTAGAGCGAGCCGACCCCGGCCAGAATCCCCAGACCGTAACAGAGCAACGATAGACTGAGATTATTCAGAACGTACCCGCTACTACCAAGCAATGCATCCCCGGTGCTCAGCTCTTCCCGGTCCCCGGAATGCATGGACTCGTATTCCTGCAAGGTGGCTTCGCCCAGAATGGAAGCCGCGAAATCACGGTATTGAAAGCCCAGCACGCCGGTGATCAAGAACAATGCATAGAACAGAGCGATGCAGCTCCAGGCATATTTGTCCGAAAAAACGCCGGCAGGCAACGTTTCGAGGAAGAACTTACTGAATCGTCCCCGGTCCTTTCGGCCGGAATGGAGAAAGCTATGGGCCCGACTCACCAGGTTCTGTAGCCTTTCGGTAAGGTCTTCCGGTAACCGGTATACTGTGGCCAGCGAGAGGTCCGTGGTCACTTTGCGATAGAGACGCGAGAATTCTTTTAATTCCTCCGGCGTGGCTCCCATGGGATTGAATTCCAGAAGCTGAAGCAGAGTCTGGAATCGATTCCAGTCCGGATTGCATTTCTCTATCCAGGCGGCCGGTGTCATAGGAAAGCCGATTTAAGGCGGAAGCCGGCGCATGGGTCAAGTAGTTTATACTTGAAGAATCTGCAGTGCAGATTCACGACACTACTGCCGCCTGCCATAAGCCGGTAGCGAAGCCGGTTTCCGGCTCTGCTGCCAACCATCGTTTACCGGGACGAGAATCTGCGACATTGGTTCGACGTTTTCTTTATCGTTCGAGCTAAATGTTGAACCGTGCAGCAAATCTGGAAGCCGGGATCGGCTGAAAATAGCCCGCCGCATTCCTTTTTTTCCTTGCTTCTGGATGTGGACGGTTACCATGGATGCCATGTCTCAGCCCATTGATAATGAAGAACTAGAACATCTGCTCCAGAAATGGACCGCCACTCCCATGGGCCGGAAAACCTTTCTGGCTGCAGTGCCCACGCTTATGGCGGCCTGCGTTAGCGGCGATCGAAACCGCGAAGGCGATAACACCGGACAGGAATCCGCCCTCACTGTAGAACAGGAAAAGCAATTAACCCAGGCCGTCTTGCCGGAACTGGAAAAGGATTTTCCCCGAATGCAAAACGCCGCCGTTCAAGGCTACGTTAATCAGGTGGGCCAGAAAATTGTCGCACGCAATAGTCTCGCAAGAAACCCCTATACGTACACGTTTCGCGTAGTCGAGGCTCCTTATCCCAATGCCTTTGCACTGCCTGCCGGAACGGTATTCGTAACCCGTCCGCTGGTGGCCATGGCAGAAACCGAGGCTGAGCTTGCCGGAGTGCTGGGCCATGAAATCGGACACATCAAAGCGCGACATACCGCCGAAAGAATGCAGGAAGAAAAGGACGATTGGCTGTACACAGGTATAGGCGCGCTAATCGGCGCCCTGATCGGCTACGGTATTGGCCGATCTGCCTGCAAAGGAAACAAGGCTTGCGAAACCCAGGCAACACTGATCGGAACAGGTCTGGGCGCGGGCGCCGGTTATCTTATTGGCAAATATGCTTTCTTTGCCAACTCCCAGGAAGATGAGATGGAAGCGGACCGCGTGGCGTTTCACACGGCAGTAAAGACTGGCTACCACAAGGATTATGTGGGCAAGTTCTACGAGAAGCTCTACCAGATTGAATCCAGCGGCGACGAAGAAAGCGAACTGTTCTCCAAGCTGAACGATGCCATGACCACCCATCCGCCGGCGGAAGAGCGAGTTAAGCAAATGCATGAACTGGCCTCATCCCTAGGGGGCACCGGAAGAGGAATCGTTTCCACTCCTTACTTCGATCGAATTAGAAAAGCCTGCGATGCCTGAGAAAGGCTCCATTGAGCAGGAGCGCGAGTTGCGCGCAGAGATCCAGAATAAGCTCGGGGCCACAGAATCTGTGGCCCTTTCTTATTTGCGGACTGATTCAAATGGGGACGCTCCTCCGCTGGTCCTTGTTCATGGTCTCTTTGGCTCTTCACGTAACTGGCAATCCATAGCGCAGTCCCTGTCGGACCGGGCCCCGGTGTATTCCATCGATCAGCGAAATCATGGAAGCAGTCCACATACGAAATCCCATACTCTGTATGATATGGTGGCGGATCTTCGACGATGGCATGAGGAGAACCTGAGCGCTCCCGCCGTATATGTAGGTCATTCCATGGGAGGTCTGACCGTCATGGGGCTGGCTCTTGTTTTTCCGGAACTGGTGGATCGCCTTGTAGTGGTAGATATAGCGCCGCGAGGCTATGAGCCGCATCACGATCGAGAGTTTCAGGCTCTGGAAATGGATGTGAGCGGCTTCAAGAGCAGGTCCGAAATCGACTCGGCTATGGCTGAGATTCATCCCGTCGCGCCGGTGCGAAAGTTTTTACAGATGAACCTGGAGCGTGACAAAGATGGATATCGCTGGAGCATAAACGTGGAAGCATTGCGCAACGCCGCCTATTTACAGGGTTTCCAGGATTATTTTCCGGGACTGTCGTTTGGCGGATCCACCCTGGTCATCAAAGGTCAGAACTCGGACTATATTCAAGAAGAGGACCGTGCTCTATTCGCACGGTTTTTTCCGAATTTCAAACTGGTGGAACTCAAAGGAGCGGATCACTGGTTACACTACAGCGCTCAGGAAGCTTTCATCGCCACCCTGAAGGCATTCATGGACGCTTGAACATGGGCTTCTCGGAGAAAAAAACCGCCGTCATCCATTCCAGATGGATGATTCCGCTCTGGACCGCTTTGATTGTCTCGGCGGAGCCGAGGTGCAAGCCCGAGCCCCCATGCCTTGCGGGCGATCCCACTTGCGATGATGTCTCCCTGTTTGTGCTCCTTCAAGCATCGTTAGCTGGCTTCGAGCTTCCCCATTCGCAGCTTTCGCAGTGCTTCGACAATGCAGCCTCCGCTACGTGTCCGGTAGGCGGTTGGCCCCGTCAGGACGCAGAATACCTGAGGGCGCGCTCCTACCAGATTCAGAATGAGGGAAACATTGTACAGGATCTGCAAACCCACATTCTCTGGCGTCGATGCGTTCTGGGCATGACCTGGGACGGATCCACTTGCACCGGGGCGGCTCAAGCGCTGAACCATGCCGACGCCGTTAATGGTTGCGCAGCGCTACCGGAAAGCACCTACGGGCCCTGGCGATTACCCGAATATCGCGAGTTGTCTACTTTGTTCCGGTACGACGGAAGCGCCCCGGCCTTAGATACGAGTTACTTCCCCAATTTTCCCGGGGCTACCGGGCTCTGGTCCAATACCACGGTGCTTGCAACACCGACCAATGCGCTGGCCAACAACATTGCGAACGGCGCGCTCTTGAGTTACACCAAAACGAATACGCGCTATGTACTCTGTGTTACAGGGGACATTCTACCGCTGGCCAGCTTTAATCAAGTAGCTCCGGGAATCGTTTCCTCAAGCGATCTCAACCAGTACTGGACCAGTTGTCCTCTGGGATCCTCCGGAATCCTGGATACCAGCAGCAATTGCGCCGGTCCGCAGGCTAATGCGAATTGGCAGACGGCACTGCAATACTGCTCGTCACTTAACGGTACCCAGGGTAGAAGTGGCTGGAGGTTGCCATCGGTGATGGAAATGCTAACCATTATGGATTATTCCAGTAGTAGCGGATCCATGTTTAACGATTCATACTTTCCCAATGGCGTTAACCAGGTCTGGACATCCACAACCGCTGTCTATAGCGCTCCCTCCGATGGCTTCAGCGTTAGAAGCTCTGCTACACCGTTTGACCTCCAGCCCACGGCCAAGACCACAACCTTTCCTGTGTATTGCGTGGCCGATCCGGAATGACTGTCAAATCGATTCGCATGACTCGAGCCTGAATTCCGGGGACACTTGAAGGGGCGGCCACAGTGCCAAGTCGCAGTCCCGGTCAAGTCCTACTGGAACAGGATCTGGCTAGAACTCCTTCGATGCCTCATCCAGAAAGGCCTTCTCCTTTCGCGTAAGCGAATCCATCCCTTCCGTAGAAATCTTCTCCAGTAATCGATCCACTTCTTGCTTTACCGAGATTCGTCGATCTATCTCGGCTTGCTTTTTGGCCAGACGCTTCTTCTTCTTTCTGTCTTCCCACCAACCGCTCAGTCCACCGGATTTCTTTTCGTACAGATGCTGAGCTCCAATTCCGCCGCTGACGGAAGAGCTTCGCGTGGATCCCTGAAAACCGCCACCGCTATGACTTTCGGCCATCACTCGACCGCGCCGAGCATGGTAGAACAGGTAAAGCGCTCCGGCCAGGGCGCCGCCGGAATAGAGTATTACCGTGTCCAGGCTTCCGCCCAGAGCGAAAAGAAAGATGAATACGAACAACCCCAGGATGAGCCACTTCATCTTCACCGGGATCACAAAAAACAGAAGTACCTGGCGGTCCGGCCAGATCACAGCGTAAGCCACGAGCATACCCGCAATGCCCGCGCCCATGCCCCAGACAACTACCGGCAAGAAGGTTCCCACCAGAGCCCAGACTACCACACCACCCAGAAGCGAAACCAGGAAATACTTGAGAAAGTGGCGACGCCCCCAGAGCAGTTCAAGCTGGGACCCAAATCCGAACAGAATGATGGCCTCAAAGAATACGGAAATGAGCTTACTCAGGAAAGGCACCCCCATACGAGGGTCCGTTACAAAAATGTGAGTGAGAATCTGGGCGGGATGAAAATTCTGACCAAAATGCAGTGCCAGGGGGCTCAAATTCGTGCCCATGGACCCTGCGATGACTTCCAGGACGAAAGCGGACACCAGAAGTACCAAAATACGTAGTACTCCCTGGGATACCGGAGGGACGGAGATCTGTGAACCAGCCTGCATGTTTCCGTATTCGTTCTTAGAACTCATACTATCAAGCACAACAAGAGGGGTATCCTATGAAAAGTAAGCAGATCGGAAGAGAAAAGGCGGATTCATCTTTCGCCGAATTGCTGGAGGCCAGCATGGAAAACCGCCAGGAGACCCGACCTGGAACTCCGGTTCAGGCCAGAATTGCCAGCACAAGAGACAAAGACTTCATCTTCGTGAACACCCATCTGGGAGCGGGCGTGATCCCCAAATCGCAGCTTCTGGATCAAGACAATCGGGTGACCGTTAATCCGGGCGAAACCATTCAGGCCTACGTCCTGTCCCGGGAAAACGGCGAACTTCATCTGACTCTATTTCCCAGCGGAAAGGCTCAAAGAGCCATTCTGGAGCACAGCCTTCAGGAAAAGCTTCCTGTCATGGGAACGGTTCAGAAGAAAATCAAAGGCGGCTACGAAGTGGTTCTGGGCGAAGCTTCCGCTTTTTGCCCCATGTCTCAAATGGACGGGGACCCGGCTGTAGGAAGCATTCTTAACTTCCTGGTTATCGAGCTGTCCGATCGCAAGGTAGTGGTTTCCAACCGCGCTTTCCGCGAAATGGAAAAAGAGCGTCAAAAAGAAGTGCTGCAGCACGAACTGGAAGAAGGCGCCATTATTCAGGGCACCGTGACAAACCTGCTGGACTTTGGCGCATTCGTAGACATTGGAGGCCTGGAAGGGTTGATCCCTCTTTCCGAGCTTTCCTACAAGCGCATCCGACATCCGTCTGAAGTAGTACGCTCCGGCGAATCCATTCGAGTAAAAGTTCTTTCCATCGATTGGAAAGAAGAACGAATTACTCTATCGCTCAAGTCCCTACTGGAAAACCCCTGGCAGGGCCAGATGCCTTTCGCTCCAGGGGATATCGTAGAAGCTACCGTAGAATCCATAAAGAACTTCGGCGTATTTGCGCGACTGCCTGACGGTTTCAGCGGTCTGATTCCCATGAGCGAAACCGGTCTTCCACGAGGCGTAGCCGCCGACAAAGAATTCCATCGCGGCGAACAACTTCGTTTGATGATTCTGGATGTGGACCGTCAAAGAGAAAAGATCAGCCTGTCTTTGCGTCGTGTTCAGGATGCGGATGCACGAAAGGAATACGAACAATATATGCAGGAAAATCAGCCCGAGCAAAAGGAAGAAGTGTCCAGCTTCGGAAAGGCATTGCTTGCATCGCTGAATCAGAACGAAAAATCCTGATTCGTATCACTACTGGACTGCAGGGTCGAAAGGGTTCCTCCACCGGGAGCAACCGAGCCCACAGAACCATCGGCAGTCCGATAATCATTATAAAAGGGCAGAGAGTTCTCTGCCCTTTCTTTGTACTCCCGGCGCCGAGTCCTGGTACCGTTCCGCAGGCATTACGTGCCGCAAAAGGTTGCCCTGACCTCTTCCTCCGGCTCCGGCGCCAGCTCGAATTCGGCAAAATCCTGGCGCCTCTCGAAGGGCGCTTGCAGGCATTCGTTCATGCGATCAAAAACCGAATAGTCGCCTGCCACTCCGGCCTGGATGGCGCGCTCCACCTGGTGATTGCGCGGAATATACACCGGGTTGCTACGACGCATGCGCTCCGCCGCCTGCTCAAGGCTCTGCGGTTGTTCCTCCAGGCGTTTGAGCCACATTTCGCGAAAGTCTTTGGGCCCGTGGTTCTGGTACTCCTGGTATTTGTCTTCGTTATCTTTCAGGCTGTCCCTGGCGTACGCTGCATCAATGCTATCCGTGAGTCTGCGAAATTCAATAGTGAAGTCCAATCGCTGCTGTTCAAGATAGCTCAAGAAAGTCTGAACGATTTTTGCGTCTTCCGGGCGAGGTTCAAAAATACCGAACTTGGCTGCCATTTTTCTTAGCCACTCTTCATCGTAGACATCCAACGGACCTATACACTCCTGAAGCTTCTCAACAGAACGGCTGCTGTCCGGATCTACCAGCGGGACCAGACAATTGGCCAACTGCACCAGATTCCATTGTGCGATCCTTATCTGATTCCCATAGGCATGGCGGCCGCCCCGGTCAATGGAGCTGAATACCTTTTCGTTGGAGAAGGTATCCATGAATGCGCAGGGGCCGTAGTCTATGGTTTCGCCGGAGATGGACATGTTGTCCGTGTTCATTACTCCATGGATGAAGCCCAGCGACATCCACTTTGCCACCAGCGCAGCATGCTTTCGCCCCACCTCCTCCAGAAAGGCCAGATACGGGTTTTCGGCCTGCTTGCACTGCGGGTAGTGACGATCTATGGAATAGTCGGCCAGGCGCCGCAGGCTCTCAATGTCGCGGCGGGCGGCAAAGAATTCGAAGGTGCCAATGCGAATATGACTGGAAGCAACCCGGGTGAATATTCCACCCGGCAATGGCGATTCACGATACACCGGATCGCCGGTGGTGGCGGCGGCAAGAGCCCTTGTCGTGGGCACGCCCAGATGGTGCATGGCTTCGCTAAGGATGTATTCGCGGATCACGGGACCTACCCAGGACTTACCGTCGCCTCCCCTGGACCAGGGAGTGGCGCCGGAACCCTTGAGCTGTATATCATACCGTTTGCCGTCCGGGGCCAGCACCTCCCCCAGAAGGAGGGCCCGGCCATCTCCCAGCTGCGGATTGAACTGTCCGAACTGATGCCCGGCATAGGCCAGGGATAAGGAGCTCGCCCCTTCCGGCAATGACTGGCCTGTGAACAGCGCGGCACGCTGCTCTTCCGAAAAAGAGGAAAGATCAAGCCCCAGTTTCCGGGCCAGTTCCTCATTGAAAGCAAAGAGCTGAGGCTGAGATACTTCTTCGGGCTTTACCCTGACATAGAATTTCTCGGGAAGGCTGGTATAGGTATTATCAAATGCTATCATCAGTTCCGGGCCTGAGCCCAGTGTACTCACTTCACCGCATCCAGGCTCATAAAAAATGGCCATGGATTGGCCCGGTCTTCTAGCCCAGGTTCCGATCAACGTGCCGGTGCCTGGGCCAAATTCAGTTTAGAGCGCTGCCGAACTTATCACTGTGCGTTTGCTGTTTCTTTCCTGGATTGGTAAACCCTCTCCGCATTCTTGATCTTAGTTAGCGCCGTCTGAGCCATTGCGAGACTGTCCAGATGAAAGGCCTCCTTGTCTGTAAACCAGTAGACTGGAGAATCTTGCCCCAACCTGGCTGCGGCGCGCTCGAAGACAAGGCTACACATGTAGCGTGCTGCTGTTAGCACCAATGGCTCGGCAAAGCGTTCCCGAACGCCGTCCGGAAGGGCCCGATACAATGGGATGGCCGTATCCATTGTTTCCCGGATTTCCGTGAGGAAGAAACCGGGTTCCGGAATATCCGCAAGCAATCCATCGAAGTATCGACGGAGGTAGCCGTCGCCGGCCATGCCTGCAACCACCATGGCAACGCTGATACCCACGTGTAACTGACTTGTTCCCTCGTAGATTGTGTTCACTCGCGCGTCGCGAAACATACGGGATACATCGTAGTCATTCGTATATCCGGCGCCCCCGTGAATCTGCAGCGCCACGGAAGTGCATTCCATCCCTTTTTCCGAGCAATAGTATTTGGCCAGGGATGTAAAAAAGGCCGCCAGACGACTCCAGTGCTGAATGGTTTCGTCCTTTCGGATATCGCGATCCTTCAGCCCCTGCTTTTCCAGGCGGATCTGTCGGTGCTGATATTTATCGATAGCAACGCCGGTTTCCAGACACATGAGACGCATGGCCGTTGTTTCCCGGCGTATCATATCGAGCATGTCGGCCACTGCAGGTATTTGATCGATGGTCTTGCCGAATTGAATACGTTCGCTGGCGTACTTCTTGCTTTCTGCGTAGGCGGCACGGGCGCCACCGGGTCCGCCGGATGCGCTTATGAGGCGCATGAAACTTGTCATGCCAATGGTACACTTCGTGAGGCCCTGGCCCTCTTCTGCTATGAGCTCGCCAGGAGTGTCCTCCAGGACTACTTCGCAGGTGGGCGAAGCATGAATACCTATCTTCTTTTCGATACCGCCGATTTCTGCATCCGAGCTACGCACAAGAAAGGCCGAAAGCCCCCGCGCTCCGGACTGGCCTGTACGGGCCAGGGTAATCATAATAGACGGATAAGGACCGATGCCACAGCCCTGAGAAATGAACCGCTTTGTGCCATTCAGCCTGTAAGAGCCATCCGGCTGCTTCGTGGCCACTGTTCGACAATTCCCTAAGTCCGATCCATAGTCCGGCTCGGTCAATGCCATGGCAAACAGATGCTCTCCGGCAGCCATGGGCCTGGCGAAGCGCTCAATCTGATCTTCCGTTCCATAGCGGGTAACGATCTGCGCCAGGTTGGCAAGGCCGGTAAGCATGGAAAAAGACACATCCGAACGAGTGAATAGAAAGTTAACGAAAGCCCACATCACCGCAGGCATCTGCAGTCCGCCACCCTCTCTGGGAATGGCATAAGGTAACAAACCGGTGTCGCGAAATTTCTCATACAGTTTAACAGCCTCATCCGGAAAGCGAACCACACCGTCTTCGTAACGTAGGCCGGCCTGATCCAGAACCGCGGAAGCCTGAGCGATCTCCTTGCCGCAGAAATCACCCAGGGCTTCCAGGCTGGATCGATAGAACTCCACTGCATCCTCAACACTGGAAGGGGCCATAGCATAGAGCTCATAGCCGGTTTTCTGGTAGCGCTGATGATCGGCAAAATCTTCGCCCTCGACCTCTTTGACTACTGCTGGCCAATCCACTAAACGCTCGAATATGAGCTTCAGTTCTTCGTCATCTGAGAAGTAGTTATTTGATATCATAGATCTGCTCCTGGCTCGAAAAAATGTGTAAACAGCGTAGTTCCTGCCCCGCCAATGCTTTGCATCAATGCTGGACCGATTTTATCTCCGGGGAGCTGATTGTCCCCTGCACTTTCCGTTAGCTGCGCAAAGATTTCCGCTGCCTGGTACAATGCAGTGGCGCCTATGGGATGGCCTCTGGCCTTCAGGCCACCCATTGTAGCAACGGGCAGATTTCCTCCCGGAAAGATATCTTCTGATTCGGCCAGGCGAAAGCCCTGACCTTTTTCGGCGAAGCCACAGGCCTCCAGACAGAGGCAGGCCATAATGTTGAATGCATCGTGCACTTCGAAGAACTTGAAGTCCTGTGTTTTGCGGCCGCTGGTTTCGCAGGCCTTCTGAAAACTCCTGCGCGCCGCCAGAAAATCCAGCGGATCGGTTCGATCTTCCAGGATGAATCGATCCGTGGCGCAAGCGCTGGCCGTAAGCTTCACCGGACCGGCTTTGAAATCGGACCGACTCAGAATTATGCAGGCCCCGCCATCGCATACAGGAGAGCAATCATATAACCGGAGCGGCTCGGCAATGACCCTTGCTTCCAGAACCTTGTTTCGATCGATCTCTTTCTGGAACAGCGCCAGAGGGTTCCTGGCGCCGTTGCGATGAGCATTGATGGCAAAATTGGCGAAGGATTCATAGGCAACGCCATGATTCTTGAGATACAGCGCCAGCGCGTCGGCATTCTTGAGCACCATGGTTTTGTCCGCTTCGCGCACAGCATGGAGGGCCTTTCGCAGCACCGGATTCGCATCCCCGGCAGACATCCGTTCCACGCCCACAACCGCTACCGAACGCACTTCACCGCTCATAATCGCCAGATAGCCGGCCCGTAGAGCAGCAGCCCCGCTGGCTGACACCGAGCTTACATCCATGGCCTCCACTCCGGAAAGTCCTGCCTCGTCCGCAATCAGGGAGGCCAGATGCATTTGGCCTTCCAGTTCGCCGCTCATCATGCTGGAAGCATAGATGGCATCCACCTGGTCCAGGCCGCTACGTTCCAGAGCCTCACGCACCAGGGTACCTCCCATTTCCCAGGAGGACTGGTTGATAGATTTGGCTACCGGAAGCCTGGAACCCGAAAGCAGATGTACAGCCATGGGTCCAGGCTGTAGGAGCCCGGGTTAATTTCCATAGAAATTTCCGGAAATGCCTTCCGGAACTTCCACTTGATACCCCAGGCGAATTTCCTTTTTTCCCCTGGCTGGCATAGTGATCTCCCACACCAGGATTCCCGTGCCGCCGGAGATCTCTTTATAGCCCGGAGTAGTATCCTCCAGAAGTCGCACTTTCACTTTCTCGGTGGCCGTTACTGGAATCCTTTCATAGATTCGCACTTTCTGCGGTGAAGATGTGGGGTTCTCCAGTTCCAGACGAACCTCAGTCTGGTAGATTCGGTTGGATGAGATCAGGCCGGTTTCCTTCTGCGATCGGTATATCTTTCGCTTCAGCCGCACATCACCGGTAACCCCCAGGCCAGCCAGCACTTCCGCTCCCGGAGGAGTGTATTCCAGATAGGTCATACCCAGATAGCCGTCCGGACCGTAAATATAACCTTTTCCGGAAAGCATGGAATACCGGGAACGATTCTTGAGTTGTAATGCGCGATGCACGGCGCTGGATACCTGACCCACCGCACGCAGATGTTCGTCCATAACTTCCAGATCCAGCGAAGCCACGGTAATCCTTTGATATCGCTTGCCCGATGGAATGCTTACCCGGTCCGGGATCTGGAACCTTATCAGACGCTCTTGAGTTTGCCTGTCGCTCTCTTCAACAGAGCTTTCGCCGTCGGATACACCGTCGAAATCCACAGCCTGGTTTTGCGTTACAATCTGAGTATTTGCGGCTACTTCACGGGCATGGATGCGAATCGCCGAAAGGGCCGGTCGGTTACCTCCCCGGTCCGGTCTGGATGTGGACAGCTCCAACTTCACGTTTACCCAGTCTTCGCCGCTGCTTTGCTGAATCAGACCTACTACTTTTCCGGGAATGGTTTTGGCGCCGGGTTGGTATTCCAGATTGTACGATACGTCCCAGCCTGCATCCTCAACCATATAATCAAAGCCGGCACGCACTGTAGTGGTTTCGGGCACATATAGAGTGAGCTCTACTATGCGAATTTCATCAGAAAGGTCCGATGCGATTTGATCAATCCGGGAGTCTACCAGGTCCAACTGTTCCTTGAGATCGTCACGGGTTCGCAGCGATTTCTGCATCTGAAGTTGTAGATCGTCGGAGCTACGAGCAATATGCGCTCTTGCCGACTGCCAGGCGGCCAGTTGCGCCGCCGTCTGTTCGAAAGCGGCATCGGATACCCCCTGCAGCAGCAAAGCCAGGAATCGGTCATTCAGTCCGGAAAGGGACTTGAGTTTTTCGATTCTACGGTTCAATGCATCCAGCGAAGTCTGTAGCTCCTTCTTTTGGGCTTCCAGGGCGGCCAGTTTCTTATCTACGGCTTGATCTGATTTATCGGTTCGGGTCCAGACGCTTTGCACTATGCAATTGCTGCGCGCACAGAAGCCCGACAACGTTTCAGATTTAAGCTTCACCGCAGGCCCGCGATAAACAAGCCGATTCAAGCCGGCCTGCAACGGAATTTCCGCGGCACGACGAATCATGGCCCGGTCGTTATATAGAATCACGCTTTCGATAGGAAAAGGCCGGGATTCGGCCTGTAGACTTTCGGAGCCCGAAAAAAGTACCGCGCCATATAGGACGAGACCGGCCAGAGGTATGGATCGATTCATCGCGAGCCTCCTTCGTTGGCCATAACCGGTATCACATCCCTGTCATGGATCAACTGATATTGTATGATCACCTTTTCGCTGGCGCCGGGCTTTAAATTCATGCGAAAGCGTGCGATTCCGTTATCCTCTTGCTTTTCCGGAGCCGGCTGCAGCTTCACATTCTTGATACTGATTCGGTCATCCGCCGACTGAGGCACGGCGCCATACAGAACCATATTCACTCCGTAGGATCTTCGATTCTTTATCGTGAACTCCTGTTCGTATCGCACAGCCCGCTGGGTGCCAAACAGACCTTCGGACGTTTCGTAATGCCGATCCTCCCGATCAATCTCTATGTCCGGATCCTTGCCCAGATTAAGGTCGTATTTTTCCGACGGAGCTACCATGGGATGTCGGGAAGTCCCGCCATAGTCTTCCCCGTAGTAAATATCCACCGGGCCGGCCAGAAGGGACTGACGGTCATTATATTCGATTCGGGCCGTCAGATAGGCCCCTGGATTTCGATTCAAGGATACCTCGTAGCTCAGAGAAGCATCGTATCGTTTTTCTGAAATGAATACCGAGCGCAATACTCCATCGGAAGCCACCGTAACAGAAAGAGGTGCATCCATAGAGAAATCCCCCGGCACCTGCTTTCCCGGAGCAGTGAGGTTCTGCTTTAACTTCCGGCTCTGCTCCATTTCGTAGGACCAGGACTGTATCTTCTGGGCTTGCTGGATCTCCCTTTGAAACTGGCCTTTCTCCGCCGGCGTTAGCCGTCGGATGATATCCAGAGTCCGGGAAGCGTGTTTTCGAGCGTTATTGAAATCTCGCTTATAATAGTAGTTCTCCTGCTCATTTACGGACTCGCGAAAGTCATCCATCAAATCCCGGGCTTCCCGCGCCTTCTGATCTGCCAGCTCTTCCTTTACATCCGCCAGGTTCTTCTCGTAGTAGCCCCGTATTTCGTTTACGGATTGCTCCATCCGTTGCTGCTGTTCCAGGGCCTTGCGTGGAGCGGCCTTTTTGGTTTGCACCGGCTCCGCTGCCGGACCATTGCTTTCCCGGCTTCGATGCATGGAGGACGGCGCTTCCGCCACATCGTTTACTGCGTAATCGGCTTCGGTTTCCGCATAGCCCTCATCCTTTCGAGCCATTCGATCGCTGCCGGGGCGAATCACCGAAGCGATAGTCCAGCGCTGCAATTCGGGAAGACGACTGGGATTGGTTAAATCGGCAGTGGAGAGGGTAAGCTTTGCATTGCCCCAGGACTCGCCGGATTCGTTGTACACGTACACCGCCGTGGCCAGCTTCACCGACGGCGTAGATGATCGGGACTCTTCCAGGGTAAGTCGGTAATGGGGATACCAACCGGCGTCTTCCACGCCGTATTCCAGGGCCAGCTCATAGTTACCGGCTCGGCTGGCTTCCAGATCCACAATGACGGTCTTCCTTTTCGTTTCTTTCTGGCTGCGATAGCGATCCGCCACCGTAAGAGCTATTTCCAGTCTTCGCCGGGCGCTGTCGATTCGGCCCAGCAGCTCATTGATGCGAGCATTTATGTCGGTGAGCGAGTTATCCACGAAGCCGAAGATATGCTTCCAGCGATCGATGGAGATTATGGGCCGATCGTCGCCGGAGGGTTTCAATTCGATTCCAGAAAGAGCCTTTCGTTGCTCCACCTGCGCCAGATACAGTGCGGTCGCTTCCCGTAACTCTTGCTCGGCTGCCTTTAGTTCTTTCTCCGCATCCCGTGCCTCATCGGTGCGAAACTCCTTTTCCACTACGGTCTCTACCCGGAGATCCAGCAGCCGCAAATCCGAATTCCCTTTTAGCCTGAGTCGAGCGGTTTCATCCAGGAGCTTTTCCGGTAGATCTTCAAAGGCCAGGCGAATGCGACCTGCGGGCAGATCAACGGCGGTGGTCCGCAATAGAAGGGCCTGCCCATCGAATAGATGAACCCTGGTGATAGAAGAAGGAATGGCTTTGTCGGGCTTGTCCTCGGCGGCAAGGTCTGCGGGACCGGAGGCGAAGAGCGCCAGAATAAGCGCCAGGGCAAGAGTCCATCGATTGGCGTTCGGTTCGGGCCCGGCCGTTGCCGGCCATGGAGAATCGTCCGCCGATGGTATCGGCGAACCCGGCAATCTTTGAAGGGGAATAGTATTTCCCGGGCCAGCAAGATGGCGCTGGCGGATTTTACGATCTCTCATTTAGGCCTCCTGGCCCAGGAGGCCTGGGCCGTAATGGATCAGTTCAGGCTATTCAACGCTCGCTTTCGCGCATCTTCGTAGCTTTTCAGAGTCCGCTGATTCATCTGCTTCACTTCTTCAAACTTCTTTCGCATCTCATCGGACATATCGGTGTTCGGATTATTCAGTACGTATTCGATCAATTCCATACGATCTTCCAGCGACTTCTGCTGGTAATCGTAGTACTCGTTCACTTCCGTTTCGGAGGCTTCTTTCTTAACGATTCGGGTCTGGATCTTGTAGATCTCCTGCCTTCTTTGCTCTTTCTGCGCTTTTAGCTCCGGAGTCATCCGCTGCGGGATGACTGAGTTGTCCGGGAATTTCTCGCGCAGAGCGTTGAATTGGGACATTTGCCTATCGGTAAAGGGCTGTCCGGTTTGCGGATTGATGGGATTGCCTTCGCTAACCGGGTCCAGGATTTCCGGATCCCCGTACTGCCGCTGCCGGGCCTCCGGTCGGTCCGGCAGATCGCTATCGCCCACGCCGCTTTCCATGAAGCCGGAGTCGAACAGAGAGTTTCCAGGCTCATTGCTACGTTGGACCGGATTGGAGTTCCGGTTGGAGTTTCCCGAATCCATACCGAATAGACTCTGGGCGGCCAGGTCTGCCTCGGAAAGATCGGGCTCATCGGAAGGAGCGCTCCATACAATGGTGATCGCAGTTACCAGAGACAGCGCCAGAAATACATTCCTGGCCTTGGTATTACTATAGCGCATATGGGTTGGACGTTGAACTATGCCGCCGGGTTTGGCAAGTTTTTTCGTTGTATAGGAGAGGCATGGAAGCCACCAGGTATACATGCGCCGGTCCGGTTCCTTAATCTTGCTTTCTGCGCTCATTTTGACGGGACTCATCCGTTGCGGCACAAACACCGATCGGCCGGTTTATTCCATTTTCTCCCTGCTGTCGGTGGCCGCACCGGCTATAGTGGATGTGGCGCCGGTGGATATTTCCGAGGGATTGTTTGGTACGCCGGGTTACCGGCTGCGATATGGCTTTGACGTGAAATACTACGTAACCAATCAGGAACCGGAGTTCGTAGGCTACAATTTGTATATTACAACAACCAGCCTGTCCACAGAGGCCATTTTGACGGGCATCGGAACGGATCCTTACCTGCCGCTGGGCTATGAGCCCACCTTCTATCACAGCCCTTCGGAGGCGAATACCTCCTCCAGTTCCTTGATTACAAAACGGGTCACAGCCCTGAAGGCGCCGCCTGGGGAGATTCCCTTTCAAATCTGCGAGAAGTACTTCTTTCGACTGCAGGCCGTTCTGCTCACCGGCGTGGAGTCGGCCCCCGGGCCCCAAATATCCTCCTGCGCATTCTACGATTCTACCCTCTGTCCGTCGGATAGCTCCTGCAACTGAATGGATTCGCAGCAGGAATGGACCCTGACCGTTGGCCCGTCCCAGGATTCAACCACGGACGGAGCCGCCCTCTATATAGTAGCAACGCCCATCGGCAATCTGGAAGACGTTACAATCCGGGCTTTACGCGTACTCAATCTGGTGGATGAAATCCTGAGCGAGGATACCCGAAAAACCCGGATCCTCCTTCAAAGGTACAACATCCAGAATGAACTGAAGAGCTTCCGGGTGCATCAGATTCGGGCCGATATCCAGTATGCTTTGAGCCGGTTGCGCGAAGGCATGAAGATCGCCCTGGTAACCGATGCCGGCACCCCGGGCATTTCGGACCCGGGAAGCCATCTGGTTCGGGAAGTGCGGGAAAGTCTGCCCGAATGTCCTGTTGTACCCATACCGGGGCCTTCGGCCCTTTCCGCCGCCCTTTCTGTATGCGGCTGGCAGGCGAATCCCACGGTATTTCTGGGCTTTCTTCCCCGAAAGCCCGGAAAGCAGCGAAAAGCGCTGGAAGAGGCAGGCTCTGTGGACGGTGTGCTGGTAATCTACGAATCCGTGCACCGGATTCAGAAGACCCTTCATTTCATCCGGGAAACACTTCCCGATCGGCCCCTATTGATTGGCCGGGAGATTACCAAGATTCATGAAGAATGGGTGTACTGGGCGACAGGAGAATCGCTTCCGGAATTCAACGCCAAAGGCGAATTTGTCATCATGGCCGGTCCGGCCCGGGAAAAGATCCTTGAACTGGATTAGCGGGAACCCCGCCACTATTTGCCTGTCCGTGCTGGTTTTGCTGTCTGGCACCCTGTACGGCTGGAATGGACATAATCAGAGCCGAAAATGGGAAAATTGGGAAAAAAACCAGTGTTTGACGTAAAAAACCGGCGGTGTATGCTGGAAAAAAGGCTCAGGAAAAAGAAAAATCGTTTAGAAAATCCATTTATGGGCCGATATAATTCCCAGAGGTAACTGGAATGGTAGTTGATAAAATTGGCGGCGTTGGCCCGGGCTACGGTCCAAAGAAATCGGAACCTCAGGTTCGCAATGAGGCTCCGGTAAAATCCGGAGATAAAGTAACCATCTCCGAGGAAGCGGCTCGTGCTGCCAGTGTAGCGAGAATTCAGAAGCTGGCTCATACCGAAGAGACTTCTAGAAGCCAGAGACTGGACGAAATCAGGGAAAAACTGGCCCGCGGCGATTACAATGAGATTGGCGATGAAATAGCCAAAAGCATCGCGGATCGTATCGCTGATTCCTTTCTGGGATAATCGTCCTGCACTTTTTCCGGAATAGAATCCTATTCCGCTACACAGGGGTCGCCACTGGCGGCCCTTTTTTATTCCAGGCCTGGTCGCTCTGGCCCCGGATAGCCCGCGAGGGTCAGGTCTCTACTACTCCAGCCAGCCAGAGTGTACGGCCGGTTCGAGAGTTGCAATCCCAGCAGAACACAGCCGCCTGCTGAAAGCGACCGGCAAGACTACAGAGGAAGGCCAGTTGGTACTTTGCAGGGCCGGTTTCCAGAACCACCGCAAAGGAAGGCTCTGAATGACTGTGCTGTGGATCTCTGCCCACAGCCTGGTAGAACATCAGTCCTGCCTCTTTCAAATAGTTCCCCAGTTTTTCGTTGGCTTTCTGATTCTCTTCGGCAGAGGGCCGGGCCTGCCCGGGATTGTAGGCTGTAATGATTACTAGATCGGACTCGGGTAGAGGGCCCTGGATTATTCCTTCGCCGGCCAATGTGCTTACCTGCCCTTCCGACCAGAATATATCAAAATGGGATCCGGAATATTCCGGAAAACGTCCCCTGCAGCTGCTCTCGAATCCTGTCCAGTCCCTCATGACCCTTCCGTCGCCCTGCAGCGAGGCCCCAACATGGCTCCTCCCGGGAAAACTATGTATAAGACGGAAAAAAGGGATATTCAGACCTTAAAAAAGCGGCTCACCGGGTTACGGCGTTATCGGATTCCAGAGAATTCTACGAGATTATCGGAGCGTCCCGGAAGGCCCGGTACGCTCCGCAATGACAGGGGATTATCGGTACCGCTCGACTTCGGTTCCGATACGATCAATGATTTCGAAATAGCTCTTCTGAACCGGTCCTTCCTGCTGAATCGAGAAAGGTGTGCCTTCTTCCCCGGATTCCATGATCTCGGTCATTAGCGGCAGATCGCCCAGGAAAGGCACCTTGTATTTGGCCGCAAAAGCCGGGCCACCATTCTTGGAGAAAATGTGACTGGATTTGCCGCAATGAGGACAGATGAATTCGCTCATATTCTCGATGATTCCGAGGATTGGAATCTTCACTTCCTGAAACATCGCCACAGCGCGCGTAGCATCCTGGATGGCCACATTCTGAGGAGTGGTTACAATCAAGGCGCCGTCCAGATCCACCAGCTGCGCCAACGATAGCTGCACGTCCCCGGTACCGGGCGGAAGATCAATGAGCAAATAATCCAGTTCGCCCCAGATGATCTCGTAGAGGAATTGCTCTACAGCCTTGCCCAGCATCGGACCTCTCCAGATTACCGCCTGGTCAGGATTAAGAAGGAAGGAAAACGAGATAACCTTGACTCCATGAGCCTGGGGAGGTTCTACTTTGCGCTTCCCGTCGCCAAACAAAGGTTGTTTTCCGGAAAGACCAAACATCTTTCCAATGGAAGGTCCGTAGATGTCTGCATCCAGCAGCCCCACTTTCAGTCCTTTCCTGGCCATGGCCGCCGCCAGGTTGGCGCTGACAGTAGATTTACCTACGCCGCCTTTTCCGGAGCCAATCGCTATGATGTTCTTTACTCCGCGAATCCGGTTTCCTATTTCTTCCGGTTTGAGGGATTCATCTACAGTGAAGCGAATCTTCACTTTGCCCGGTAGTTCCAGCTTTGTAAGAAGGCCTCGAATTTGGGCTTCAAGGGCAATCTGGGTCTTCCGATCCGGATCCGGCGCCTTCAGGTTGAGACGAAGATTGCCGTCTTCTTCCTGCACGCTGTCCAGCATGCCAATTTCGGCCAGGGACAGTTTGTAGGCCGGATGCTCGATTTTACCCAGAGCTTCCTGAATCTGGGATTCTATTTTCTTCAGGTCCATTTATGATCCTTTAATTCTGGATTTATCGCTAGTAAGCCGCTTTGGAGGGCGGGTACGTTCGGGCCTTCCTTGATATTTCAGGCCCATCGCCGCAAAGATACCAATCCAACCGGCATCAGGCCATCCTTTTGAGCTCGGGAGTGCAGGGAAGCGTTTTGGCGTTTCTCTATTGACCCTTTCCCTGGATGTTCCATTCCGGTATTTATGGATTTCAATGTTGGAGATAACATTCGCAGCACGGATGCTTCGTGGACATTTGGCGGCGAAGTTCCCCGTACGTTCGATTCCCACGTTGGTCGGTCGGTGCCCCTTTATCAGGAAGGACACAATCTAATCAATGCTCTGTCCGATTACTTTCTTTCCGATGGCTCTGTGGTCTATGACCTGGGCGCAAGCACGGGAAGTCTCCTTTCGAAGATTGCTGAGAGGCATAAATCCAAACCCAATCTACGTCTGATCGGCATCGACCGGGAAGAAGCCATGGTGCAGGAGGCCCGGCAAAGAACCGCTGAAGAACCCCGCATCGAGATGCAATGCCAGGAACTGGTAGATGTCGAACTGGAATCCTCCGATCTGATAATTTCGTATTACACAATGCAGTTTGTACGGCCGGCCTACAGACAGGATATCTTCAATAAGATTTACAACTCCCTTAACTGGGGAGGCGCCTTTCTAATGTTTGAAAAAACCAGAGGACCGGATGCCCGCTTTCAGGATATAATTACCGGTTTGTACAACGATTTCAAGCTGGAGCGAGGATTTAATCCCGAAGAGATTATCGGTAAGTCCAAGAGCCTGAAAGGCGTTCTGGAACCGTTCTCTACCCAGGGAAACCTGGATATGCTGGCCCGGGCAGGCTTCCAGGATATGATGGTCATAATGAAGTATATCTGCTTCGAGGGATTTCTGGCCATCAAGTAATGCCAACTGGTGGCTGAGTCCTTCTATGTGTCCGAAACCGGCGCACGAAATATAGCGGCCCGGTGAGCTACTACCTGTGCTCCATCCAGGTGTTAGCCGGACCCCGGAAAAAACCTATGAAAAATCTAATGATATCCATTGGTACCTTCTTTTTCAAGTGGAGAGATACCATCCTTAGCTTATTCTTGCTGGCAGCGCTGGTTCTGGTGGCCTTTCCTGGAAAAGATCTACCGCCCATCCAGGAATTGAAAGAATGGAAGATCTCCCTTACTCAGGAAATCGTGATATCTGTGATCGGATTTCTGTTCGTTGTTGCCGGGCAAGTAGTGCGAGCGATTACCATCGGCTGGGCCTACATAAAGCGAGGCGGTCTGAACAAGAAAATCTACGCCGAAACCCTGGTACGAAGCGGGATGTTTGCCCATAGTAGAAACCCGCTCTATCTGGGGAACCTGCTCATCGCCACCGGGGCGTTGATCTCGGTGAATCTTTTCTGGTACTGGATCCTGGTAATCCCCCTGGTATACTTTTTGTACTACTGCATCATCTTCGCCGAAGAGAAGTTTCTACGCGGAAAATTCGGCGCCGACTATGAAGCGTACGAAAAAGAAGTAAACCGGCTCATGCTGGGCAATCTTAAGGACTGGTCCAAATCCACCGAGGGTATGTCCTTTACCTGGAAACGTCTGATCAACAAAGAGCATGGCTCCTTTGTTGTGATCTTCGCAGCCCTTGCCATTTACAATCTGCTGAAGTTTCACTTCCGTTACGGACTGGCCTGGACCGATCCGGCAGCCTATGCGCTTTACGCTGTTATCGCGGCCCTGTTGATCTTTCAGACCGTGGCCGCCAGTCTGAAAAGAATGCACAAACTGGAATGGGATCCGGCGCGTCCCTGATGAGATAATTGCCGAAGGGTCTCTTTAGGTAAAAGCTTGCGCCGGTAAGCTTTCTTCCCGAGGCCTTTCCAGTAAGTGGATTTCAGAGGATAAGCTAACCGCGCAAGCTATGGGAGCTGGCTCCGGAGAAGGATAAGTTATGGAATACATCGAGAAACAATCGGAAGTGAAAGAGCGAGCTCGAAAGACCCTATTTCGAATGTGCATCATCACAGGATCGGTTTTTTCCGTGCTGGCTGTATTGAACCTCATCGCCTGGTTTCTGCAGTCGACGGGGGGCGCTTATGGCGGTCTGGTCTTTCTTTTCTTTTTGCTGCCAGGTTTGGCTTTATTCTGGGCCTATACGAAAAGAAATGCTGCCGGACAGTCGGTATTCTGGGCCATTCGCGGGGCGGGGATACTGATGGCGCTATCGATCGTATCTTTTCCCTCCACTCTGGCGCAAAGTCCGGTGGCCGGACTCCTTGTTGTGGGCGTATTCACTCTGGGGCTTGCGCTTTTCTTGTCCAGTCTGCGCTTCCGGGATTGAATAGTATTGCGGCAAAGCGGGGTTAGTGACCCGCCCCGGAACGTTCCGCATCTGGCTCGGGTTTTGTGCGAATCGGGCTTTCGCGCGGATCTCGCTCTGAATCGGGATATAAACCTGAAATCAGCGACAGCGCTCCCCATCAGGTGGGGGATTCGGATTTGAAATCTGAAGAACGATACAGTATGGGAGCATCCCCCCACAGCCTCTCCAGGTTGTAGAAGCTCCGTTGTTCGGGCATAAACAAATGCAGGATTACATCCCCGAAATCCTGGATGACCCACCCAGATTCGATGTCATCGGATTTAAGACCACGGGCCACCAGCTTGTGGCCCATGCGTTTCTGAATCTCCCGGGCCAGGCTTTTTAGCTGCACCATGGAGTTCGCGCTGGCAATAACAAAGATGCAGAAATAGGGGTTCACCTGCTCCAGATTCATTGATAGAATCTTGCCTGCAGACTTCTCCTCCAGGATCTCAATAATGCCTTCGGCCAGTTCGTAGGCCTCGGGATCGACTCCCGGCTCCGTGCGCCCGGAGCCCTTCAAAGCGGCAGGGCTCAATTTGTTTTCAGAGTTTTCGGCCATTTCTTTACGATATTGGCCATTTCTGTGCGCGGGGCCTGACTATCAATCAGTACTTCAGATCTTTGATCTGGAAGTCTTCGCCCAGAATGAATGTGCCGCTGATGTCCAGCGGCTGCCGAAGAAAGAACACCCGCTCTCGGGAGCGTCCGGTTTTGAAGGCAATGCGCCTTGCCACAGAGAAACTGCCGGATCGCTCCAGGACAACGCTCTCTGGCAGGGGCTTTCGTTCGTAGTTATCTGCGTACAGAACTTCGGTGCCGCTACCGTGCAGGAACTGTTTCACCCGGCCGGCCAGTCCTCCCCGCTCGGTGCCGTTCTGCACATCCATAGGAAAGGAGGCGGTATCCAGGGCGCCGGTGCGCATTTCCTGCATAAACTCTTCATAATGCTCTTCACAGCGTTCTTCGTTTACGCCCAATCGCTTTTCGTACGGATTTGTGGGATCGTCTTCGAACTGCAGCGGAGTTTCCAGAACAAATACATCCAGCTCTTCTTCGGTGGCAAAATATATGAGCAAGGAACTAAATTCCTCACTGGTAAGATCCGTTTCGGCGAGGCTATGTAGGAATTCGGTTACACCCTCCCCTTCCAGGAAATCCTGCTTTCCATTCAATTGCCACAGTAGATTGAGTATGATGCTTTCCGTACGAAACAATCGGTCCAACTGCGCCAGGTGATCCGAACCTCTTTCCAGGGGTATTGCGCCGTGAGAGAACTCCATGGCCTGCCGTCCCGTGAAAAACTGAATTCCGTGGGGATACTGAAACTTGCTTTCTTTGATAACCACCGGCTGCGGCAGAAAAACGTGCATTCCGCCGAGGAAATCTATAAAGCGGGCCATGTTGCTTTCCGTGAAATACAGATTGTAGTTCGCTCCCGTACCCACCCAATCCCGAAACCGATCCGCGGAAAAGGCGGACATGGTGGAGATATTGTTTTGCTCGTCCGGATAATGGCTGGCTGTATTCAAAAAATAGAACACGGCCTTCTTCTCTGCCGGATACATCATCAATCGAGCCATGCTCAGAAGACTGCCGTCTTGCTCTTTCTGTACCGAAAATCGAATCGAAAAAGGCTCTTCATCCGCAATCCGGGCCGCCACATCATCGGCAAAAAATCCCCGCACCCACTGGAACAGAAAGAAGCCGGCCATGAGTACAGCCAGAAGGATCAAAAACTTAACAAAACGATTCATCTAAAAAGTTCTCCACTAACTGACACCCGGACAGCCGCGAATCCACGGTCGGCCATCAGTTCAACGCCGGATTTCGCTCCCGTAGCCCCGAGCCGATCCGATATACGCTATTCCTGGGCGCCGGATCAGGCCTGAGCGGCGGCCATTTCTTCCTCCGATCGGCTACGCAGGCTTAGCTGGCTTACCGCTTCCACTTCAACGTCCGAAGGAATCTCCTCATGGGCCAGTACTGCGAAGTTTCTAATGGGAAACAGGCGTTCAAGTATATAAAAGATACCGGCCCGCACCGCCGAACTCGTGAGAAAGACGGCGTTGCGGCCCGCATCCTGGGACTTTTTCACTTCATCTTCCAGAGAGTCGCGTAGCGCCACCTGCACTTCGGGCTTGAGGGACATCACAAAACCCAGCTCCGGATCACGGTGGATACCTTCCCGCAATCGACGGTCCAGTCCGGGATCCAGGGTAATCACTCGTAGCTTTTTGTCGCTTCCCAGTAGATCGCCCACGATTTGTCGCTTCAAGGCCTGTCGCACGGATTCGGTAATCAGATACGGATCCCGGGGCTGGCCGCGGTCCAGGTGATCGGATACGGTTTCCAGGATTTTGGTCATGTTACGAATGCTTACTCCCTCTTTTAGCAGATTCTTGAGCACCGTCTGCACCTGACCCAGGGTCATACCATCTTTGCCCATAAGTTCATCCACAACCACCGGATTGTCTTCTCTGACGCTATCGATGATACTTTTGATTTCCTGACGACCCATGATCTCCTGGCTATTCTGCTGAATAACGCTGGAAAGATGCGTGGCAATTACTGTGGAAGGATCCACTACGTCAAAGCCCATGCCTTCCGCTTCCGATTTCTGAGTAGGATCGATCCAGTAGGCTTTGAGGCCGTAGGTGGGTTCCTGGAAGGAGGCCAGACCTTCCAGCGTTCCGCTGGTGCGCCCCGTGTCGATGGCCATAAGCTTCTCGGGTTCCAGGTTAGAACCGGCAATGGCGCTTCCCTGGAGTTTAATGTTGTATTCGCCCGCGTCCAGGTTCATATTATCCCTGATTCGCACAGGCGGAACAATAAGACCGCTTTCCATGGCGAAGCGTCGGCGAAGCCTGGAGATTTGATCCAGAAGAGTCCCGCCCTGCTTGGGATCCACAAGCGGAATCAAGCTGTAGCCGATTTCCACTTCCAGCGGTTCGGTACGAAGGTGCTCCAGATAGGACTCGGGCTTGCGCTCCTCGGATTTTTCCTGTTCCTGACGGGCCTCCTCTTCCACCGCCTTTTGTTTGCTCTTATCCATCTGATAGCCCAGATAGATCAGTCCGCCTCCAAGGGAAGCCATGGCAATTAGAGGAAATCCCGGAAGCAAGCCGGCAAGAATCAAAAAGCCGCCGGTGACATATAGAATGCCGGTGTTGGACAGTAGCTGGGTCTTCAGGTCTTCCGGCAGCGAATCCTCGGAGGTGCTTCTGGAAACGATTATACCGGTGGCTGCAGAAATCAGCAGAGCCGGGATCTGCGATACAAGACCGTCGCCGATGGTGAAGCGGGTGTAGATTTCCAGCGCTTCCGTGAAGGATTCGCCCTGGATCGTTACGCCCAGAATCAGACCGCCCAGGATATTGATAGCCGTGATTACCAGACCCAGTCGGACATCCCCCTGCACAAACTTGGAAGCACCATCCATGGCCCCATAGAAGTTCATCTCGGTCTGAAGAAGATTTCGTCGTTTTCGAGCCTCCCTTTCGTCGATGTAGCCAGCCTGCTGGTCGGAGTCGATGGCCAGCTGCTTACCGGGTAAGGAATCCAGGGCGAATCGGGCAGCGACTTCGGAAACCCGGGTGGCGCCCTTGGTAATTACAATGATCTGAACCAGGGTAAGGATCAGAAAGATGATGATCCCCACCACGTAAGAGCCCATGGAGTTTCCGCCGCCCACAACAAAGGAACCGAAAGCGCTGACCAGGGCGCTATCCGCCTGATCGCCTTCGGTCAGAATCATTCTGGTGGTGGAAATATTCACCGCCAGGCGATAGATGGTCGTGATCAAGAGCAACGTGGGAAAGGCGGTAAACTCCGCCGGACTATTGGTCCCCAGGGAAGTCATAAGAATCAGAATGGCCGAAAGCAAACTTATAGCAATCAGCACATCCAGAATCATCCCCGGAAGGGGTACAATGATCAAGACCAGGATGAAGACTACACCCAGGCCCAGTACGGTTTCGGTGCTCTTGAAGTGTTTGGTTAATTGCTCTAGAAGCTCTTTCATGCTCCGGCCCTCTGCCTGAATTTAGTAAGTCTGGAGAAGATCACACTGACGGCACGATACAGATTTTCCGGGATTTCCTGCCCAATCTCCACGTCCCGAAACAGTGTGCGCGCCAGCAGCGGATTCTCTTCGATAGGCACATTGTTCTGCTGGGCTCGCTTTCGAATGCTGAAGGCCAGCTGATCGGTTCCTTTTGCGATGACCATGGGAGCGTTGGACTCGAGCTGATCATAACGCAGGGCCACAGCGTAGTGTGTCGGGTTGGTAATCACCACATCCGCCCTGGGTACTTCATCCAGCATGTTCTTTTGCTGGCGCATCTCGTAGGCCCGCTCCCGTTGACGCTGCTTTAAGAGCGGATCCCCTTCTTCGTCCTTTCGTTCCCGTTTGGCTTCTGCAGTTGTAATCTTCAGATTTTCGATGTATTCGAATCTCTGATAGAAGTAATCCGGAATCGATATAATCAGGAGTAGAACCCCGCAAAGAAGAAGTAGCTTCAAAGCCACAGTGGCAAATATGGTTACCGCCTGGGTAAGTCCCATTCCCGAAGCCTTCAACATGGGAATAAAGTCATCTACAATAACAAGATACGCCACTCCGGTGATGATCAGCATTTGCACAATCACCTTCAACAGGTTGAACAGGTTTCGACGAACCGGAAGGACCTTTTTGATATCCGGCTTCATTCGATCGGCTCGGAATTGTATGGCCTGCAGCGAAAACATCAGGCCCACCTGAACCAGGTTTCCCACCACGCCCATGACGATGGTGATCCCCAGTATGGGCAGTAGAATCATCCCGGTTTGATAGAAAAGATCCTTCATCAAGACCTGAAGTTCTTCGATTCCAAACACTCCCTGCTGCGTCGCGATGAGGCCGAAGTATCGACTGAACATCTCGCCAATCCGTTGTACCATGTAGGTGCCAAAAAGAAAGAGCATCAAGCCCCCGCCGATGAGAATGGCAGAGCCGGCCATATCCTGGCTTTTGGGGACGTTACCTTTGTCCCTTTCTTCGCGTTTACGTCTTTCGCTGGGCTCTTCGGTTCGGCCCTCGTCTTCCGCGGCAAAGAGCTGCAGGTCCAGCGCTTCGCCGGGCGCGACTTCGAAAGAGACAGCCCGACTGGCAAACTCTATGCCGCCACTGAAATCTGGCCGGAGCAATAGAAGGCACTTACGCTCTTCGGCTTCGGTTAGCGCTTTAGCCAGCATTGGGGCCTCCCGGCCGGGCTTTGGGCCAGGTATCGAACATCTCGCCGATGACGTCGTACATGGAGGCGAAAGAATCGCGCATTAAAGGAACAATAACAGGGAGTACCGTAATTAGAACCAGAAGACCCACCGTAATGTTTACCTGGATACCCATATTCATCAGGTTGAGTTGCGGCGCGGCCCGACCCATAATTCCCAGCATCACAGAGCTTATGAATAGAATGCCCATCATGGGGATGCCGATACGAAGCGCTGTGAGAAACATCACCCCGAAGGATTCATCCATGTAGTTGAGAATGCCTCCACTGGTCTGTCCATCGATGATGATGGTAGGCACCGCCACGAAGGAATAGCCCACAGCACGAATCAGATGCAAATATGCCGGCGCATAGACTCCGTCCACTTCGAAAGGCACCGCCAGAAAGAGCAGAGTTCCGATCAGGTTTTTCAGGGTGCCCATTACGGGAATGGATACCTGAGCCTGGGGATCGAGAACCTCGGAGAAGGAAATACCCATTTGCAGAGAAAAGAATTCGCCGGCCAACTGAAAGGCGGCAAAGAGTAGCTGGATCATGAATCCCATGATCGTGCCCATGAACACCTGGGAAAGAATCTCGAGGATAAAGGGCCCCATTTGCTGTGGTGGCGCGTTTAGATGGTTGGCGACAATAGGATACAGAACAAAGGAAAGCATTATGGAAATCACCATCTGAGAGCGATAACCCACGGCCTGCGAATTGAATATCGGAGTAGTGAATATCAACCCGGCTACTCGAGCAAGTATCAATACGTAGTAGAGTAGTCCTGTGGACAGCGCTTCCATATAGTTAGTCGATTTCCTCCTCGTTCTCTATCCAGGGAGGGGCCGCAAGGCTTGGCCCGGGTATCCCTTCCTGGCTAATCGTCGTTTTGGCGCATCAGGAAATATCGCCTCTCGGCAAACCGCGCCTTTTAGTTTCGCTTGCGGCGTTGCTTCAGAACCGCCGTATTAGCTCAAAGACTTCAACGGTGTAGTCCACCGTGGTATGGATTATATAGGCCGAAAAAACCATAATCGCCAGAAATACAGCGATAAGTTTGGGTACAAAGGTCAGCGTCTGTTCCTGGATCGATGTTGTGGTCTGTAGTATAGAAATCACCAGACCGGTTATCATGCTCAGGATCAGCATGGGCCCGGCCGCCTTCATGGTTACAATCAATGCATCGTGAATGAGTTTAATGGCGTCTGTTTCCAGCATATGAATCTCCTAATTTCAGACTTTCGCTTCCTTGTTCTTTGTATTCCAACCCCTACGCCGAATAAGAGAGCACCAGGTTGTATGTGATCAGATGCCAGCCGTCCACGAGAATAAACAATATGATCTTGAATGGCAGCGAGATCATGGCCGGCGGTAGCATGATCATACCCATGGACATCAGCGTGGAGGCCACCACCAGATCGATTACAATGAATGGAACGAATATAACGATTCCAATAATGAAAGCCTTTTTGATCTCGGAGAGCATAAAGGCCGGAATGAGAATGTAGGTGTCGATGTCGTCGATGCTTTTGATTTCGTTTCTATCCTTGCCGGACATTTCTACGAACAGGGCTATTTCGCTGGCTCCGTCTTTTCCGATCTGTCGGATCATGAAACCGCGAAACGGTTTTACCCCTTCCTGGACGAATTCGGTGGTGCTCATCCCATCCCCGTCCAGATACGGAGTCAGAGCTACTTTGTTGAACTCCTGAATTGTGGGAGCCATAATAAAGATCGTAAGAAAGATAGCCAGGCCAAAGAGAACCTGGTTGGGAGGCATGTTCTGGAGCGAAAGGGCTCTTCGCACGAAGTCGAATACGATGACCACTTTGGTGAAACTGGTCATCATCATGATGATGGCCGGCGCCAGGCTGAGGAAGGTCACCAGCATGATCAGCATCAAGGATGTGGAGGCTTCCTGCCCGTTTCTGGCGGAGCGGATCCCGTCGATAACGGGCAAAGATATGTCCGGTATGGCCTGGGCCATCAATGAACCCGGAAGCAGCAAACAGGCTGCCAGTACTATGAATTTAAGAATGCGGCGCTGCATACGTTACCCCTGTGGCAGGGGTGTAGCACAGGCCATCCCACGTACAAGCAAAAAAAATTATGTCGCATATTTCCGAACCGTCCGATACGGCCCGGTGAGAGGAATCTCTAGCCCGGTTCTTCGGTGGGCCTGCTTTTGGAAACCGCCCGAAGACGACGGTTCTGCTGCTTGAGCAATTCTTCCAGATCTTCCATGGGAACATCATCTGTTGCCTGGCGCCCTTTCAGAATGGAATGGAAGTCGGCGCGGCGATTGGGCTCGGATCCCCGGGATTTCCAGAGTCTGAAGTCGGTGCTCTTGAGTAGTCCCTGTAAACCCTGTAAGAAGTTATCCGCCGGCTCTGGCTTATTCTCCTCCCAGAGACGAATTCGGTCGGCGACGGTGGCATCTTCGATGTTCTGCAGTAATCGGACACCCTGATCGCTCACTCCGAGCACGATCAACTGTCCGGCCATATCCACTACCTGCATGTATTTTCCAGGCATAAGGCTGATCGAAGCCACCACGCGTAAAGGTCCCCCGTCGGCGCTGGAGACGATGCCAGATTTCTTCTTCATGAAACGAACCAAGCCGTAAAATCCGCCGGCCATAAGACCCATGAACAGTACAAACCGAATAAAGAGAGAAAAGAAGGACGGGCCTTCCTGCGTGGCAAACATCCTGGAGGCGGTGGGACTGTCTTGCCCGGCTCCGGTGGGTGTCGCCCGGGACTCCTGGGCGGAGTTATCTCCCCGCTGGCCAGCATCCCGACCTTCCTCCGACCCCGGGTTGGCGAAACTCTTGCCTTCCGGACGGCCCTCACCTCGAATACTCTCCATCCAGGCGCGATCAATGTCCTGCATCCCGCCGGAGTTCTGGCTTTCGGATTTGCTTTCGGTCCCGGGAGCTTCCTTTTCCGCTTTTTGCTCTGAATTTTGCTCTGACTTTGGCCTGGAGGATGGCTTTTCCTTTTCGGCCGACAGCGGCGCAAAGGCGATGCTCAGCAATAAAATAGAAAGAATCCATCGCCAAACCGGTTTTGGCGAACAGGCTCCACCGGAAAGGGGCCTTGCTGTGGAATTATGTCGCATTAGTTCGAAACATGCAGCCTATTTTGGCCGTGGCAATCCTTTTTTCGTTGCGGGATCGACTGCCGGGTGGCTATGTCTGTCTGGGCTCGGCCAGATTCAATAATCGAGATGCCTCGAGGGTCTCGGAGACTCCTCCGGATCATTCGATTTGATTCGAATCAATCAGGCCCCCACCATCTGAACACTTGCCAAAGGAGGCACCATGCCGATCAAAGCACTTCGAATCATCACCGGACTATTCTTCGTAGTTCTGGGTATTCTGGGGATTCTACCTTCCATTGAAGAAGGAATCTTCAGCTTGAATAACAACAACATACTCCTGGAGCAGCTCTTTGGAATCATCGAGCTGATTTGCGGGGTAATCCTGCTGGCCGCGCTCTTCACTCATGCCAGTCGAAAGACTCTGTACCGCGCTGCCCTGGTGGTATTCGTATTCTGGGTAATCCGGATCGTTCTCGCAAACTTCATTTTTAGCGCCCCTACTCTGGCTTTGGCCAGCGGAGCTTTCTGGATCTGGCTACTTCAGCTTCTGGCGCAGATTCAGATCGCCATCAGCGTGTGGGTTCTCAGCAAAGCTTACGATTGATTCCGGGACGGTACAGGCGAAGATCTGTATCAAAATTGACGTGAGACTTTTACTTTGTGAAAGATATTCAATCGCCATGGCTACCTCTCCGGTGGCCATGGCGGCCGTCGGTCTGTAGCGTTGCCCCTGCGTTCTGATTCCTGGCCTGCAGGTTCACGATGCGGAATATTGGAGAATACCCTGCCATGGGATTGGAATCTTGCCGCCAGAAATCGTCGGAGCATCAAACGGCGTAGACACCTAAAGAAACTGAAACCCGCTCATCATAGAAACCAGAATCGCTTTCCTGTCTGAAAATCCTCTACGCCCTTTTTCATACTTTCGCTTTCAATAACCGGATAGGTATTGGCCGCTTCCCGTTGCAGAGCTTCTTCCAGAGGTAGATGCATTCCTTCTATTGCCGAGGCCAGATCTGCCCGAAGAGCATCCACCGGCTGCTGCAGAATCTGTTCGGCCATACGAAAAGCGCGCTGCAACCCCTTTCCTTTTTCCGTGAGCTCCCATACAAGACCTATTTCGTAGGCTCGTTTTGCGCGAATCCGTTGACCGGTAATGATTAACGGCAACGCCGAGCCCGCTCCCAGAAGCCTGGGTAAATAGACGCTACCGCCGTCGATGAGCGGCACTCCCCACCGCCGGCAGGCCACAGAAAACAGGGCCTGCTTTTCGGCGATGCGGATGTGTCCGTGGCAGAATAATTCCAGGCCGCCGGCATAAGTATATCCCTGACTGACGGTAATCACCGGCTTCTTTTGAACGATTCGCGAGCCTCCCAGCGGGCCCGCATTCGTGCGAGGGTATTGTTCCTTTTCGCTTTCGCTGGCATTAACGTTTACCAGGGTTTCCAGAGCGGTGAGATCGGCGCCCGCGCAGAAGGATTTATCCCCCGCTCCGTGCAGAATGGCCACACCCAGATCGTCATTGTCTCGGAACTCCTGCCAGGCCTGCAAAAACAGATCTGCCATGCCTCCGTTCACTGCATTGTGCAGCTCCGGACGATTCATCATGATTTCGAATATCTTGCCATGACCATTATCCACATCGTGGATTCTTGTGATTAGCTCTGCCATTAGAACCTCCAGCTGATGCCCAGACCGGCGCTACCACCAGCCAGGGACTCTTGCGAAGCTCCAGCGAACGGCGCCGGCGATGGGGCGCCTGGATTGTCCCGTGCCACCGCAGGTGGAAGCCAGATTGGATGAATGAAGCTGCTGCGACTCTTTTTGATTCTGGTGCGCTTCAGATGTTCCGGTAGCAGATAGGACAGGTCCTGTTCGTTTTCCGATTTCCAGTCCTTCCAGTTTTCGTAGTCATACCAGGAAATCAGTCCGGAAAAAAGGATGGAGAAACCGGCCAGGGCCGCAGTTTGCGGGCCGGTAAATGCGTTGGACTCCCCGGAGGATTGTTTGGCAAGGCTCATGGCTCCATAGGTGAAGCCTGCCGTAATCGGAAGAGACAGAAAGAATGTGATCTGAACCCGACGCCATCCATCCTCTTTGAAAGTCTCCCGGTACGGAAATCGATAGTCGTAGGAATCCATACCGTACTGCTGCAAGTACCGATCTTCCAGGTACTGCCGGTCGCCGTCCATTTCCAGCCGATTCATTGTACGAATCTCCTCGCGCCTGCGATCTTCTACGTCGGTGTAGCTTTCGCTTTGCTCGCGCACAGAATCAGGATCCAGAAGAATCTGTGTTGCCGCATTCGGTTCCAGCTCACGAAGGTAAGGAGGAACCAGCGGCGCGGTGTAGGTAGGATCCCGGGGTGTAGGCTTTTTCTCTTCCAGGGTCTGCTGCGTTCCCACGGTCTGGGCCGTTAACGCTCCTGGAATAAGACCGGCAGCCAGCAGAACTGCAGCCAGCGTTTTGAACTGGCGAGCAGACATATCAACCCAGCCCGGGAAACAGAAATTTCAGGTTTTGCAAGGCTTGCTGCCCTCGTTTGTCCGGCGCTGTTATGATACCGTGCTGCATGGTTCCCTTTAGAGGGTTTTCCAGTTTGGCCAGATCCGGGATACAGGCCCGCGCCAGCTTTTTTGCTCTTACAGCGTTGGACTTCAGATAGCCCAGGATTTCCTCAACGGTTACGCTGCTTTCTTCTTCGCGCCAGGAATCGTAGTCAGTAGACATGCATACCATCTGATAGTTGATCTCGGCCTCTCGCGCAAGCTTGGCTTCAGGCAAAACGCTCATATTGATGATGTCGGCGCCCCAACTGCGGTACATGATGGATTCGGCCCGCGTAGAAAAAGCCGGTCCTTCCATACAGACCAGGGTTTTGGCCTTGTGCAGAGGAACATCCAGGGCATTGGCCGCATGCTTTTCTACAATGGCAGCAATGCTGTCGCTAAAGGGGTCGCCAAACATGGCATGGGCTACCGCTCCATCCTCGAAGAAGGTAGAAGGACGAATCCCTTTTGTGCGATCAATAATCTGCGAAGGAAGAACAAAATGTTCCGGCGCAATCTCTTCTCGCAGTGATCCCACAGCAGAAAAGCTCAGGATGTGCTCTACGCCCATGGACTTGAGAGCGGCTATGTTGGCCCGAACAGGAATCTCAGAAGGGTTCAGGAAATGCCCCTTTCCATGCCGCGCCAGAAAGGCTACCAGGATTCCGTCCAGGTTTCCAATAATGATGCTGTCGGATGGTTTTCCCCAGGGAGTATCCGGAAATACCTCCCGCTCCACTTTCATATCTTCCATTTCATAGAGGCCGGAACCGCCAATAACCGCAAGCTTAACTTCTTCTGCCATGATGTTCCAGAGGATGGAGACTATGGACTGTGTCATTTATTTTTCTTTACCTGTTCTTCGGGAGTCAATCTACTGTTGCATGGCTGACCAGGCCAAATACAAACAACTGCTAAACTCGCTGGAAGAGGCGGCCGTAATGCTCGACCGCTCGGGCAAGGTGCTGCACAGCAATCCGATTTTCCGGGAACTGGCAGGACTCCAGAAGCCGGAAAGCGCTGCGATGACGGACATTTTTCCGGAAATACCAGAGAGCTGGTTGGCGGATTCGCTTCAGGCCGGCGACGTGGCCGCATTCGTATTTCAGTCCAGCCGACTGCAGTCCGAATGCCTGGTAAGCTTGATCCCGGCGGATGGACATGCAATACTGATGCTATGGGCCCAGCCTACGGAGTCCGGTAATGCGGTGGGCCTCAATTCGCTTTCGCAGCTTCCTTACATCTTACCGTTTGGGCTGGTGCTCATCGATCAACATGGTAGAATCGAAAAAGCCAACGCAGCTGCGCGAAAACTGCTATCCATTCCCCAGGAAAAATCCGGCGATCTCAACCAGATTTGGTCTAATTCCAGAGATCGGGCCAATCGAAGGCGCTCCATAGACCGGGCGCCCTGGAATAGAGCCCTGGAGCAGTCCCGCTCCATTCGAATGGGGCCTGTCACCATGGGGCAATCGGTTCTGGATCTATACTGCATTCCTATTCGGTCGCAAAACCGAGCGCAAGTGCTTGTGGTGGTGCAGGATATGCATCGCGAACATAGAAATCAGAAGCGCCTGCGAGGAGCCCTGGAACTGAATCGTAGCATAAATCAGCTTCTAATGGATTTGCTACGCGTACCTGGTCCGGAAGACACCATCCATCGCGCCCTCCGGGGCGCCCTGGAACTGATTCGGGCGGATGAATGCCTGCTCATAACAGAGGAAGAATACGGCTCCCGAGTGGCCTTTGTAGAAGGCGAAAGACAGGATCTTCTGGGACGCGAGAACAAAGTAGACCCCTGGGAAGCCGATCCGGCGCTCCAGAAAGAAGGCGCCTTTCTGATTCGCCGCATGGACACCCTGGAATCTTTGCTTCCGGATGTAGCTCCGCATGAGTATCGCGGATGCCTGGCCGCTTCGGTCCTCTATGAAAAGAATCGCCGGGGACTGGTACTGTTGCTGCGAAAGGAAAGCAAGTTTCGCTCCCGGGAACGGCGTATCTTGCAGCTTCTGGTGCCGGCGCTCTCGGCAGCCATATTCAAGTTCCGCTACGAGGCCCGACTCAATCTGCTGGCTACCACGGATCCGCTCACCGGTTTACTAAACAGAAGGAGATTCTTCGCCATACTGGAAAGCGCCGTAAAAGACGAGCCTCCGCCTTCCATTCTGCAAATGGATCTGGATCTATTCAAACAGATCAACGATAGTCTGGGGCATCAGGCCGGAGACCGGGTACTGGAAGTGCTGGCTGTGGAGCTCAAGAAATGGGAAGCGAAAGGAGCGGTGCCCGCACGTACCGGCGGCGAAGAGTTCATGGTGCTTCTCAGAGGCGACCTTTCCGAGAATTACCGTAGAATAGCCGAGGATCTCAGACAATCGGTGGAGGCGCTGGAAATCGAATGGCAACCGAACCCAATACGCTTTACAATTTCGATAGGGGCCACCCGCTTTCATCCTGGCGAAAAGCTGGCCGATTTCTACGCCCGGGCCGATAAACTGCTTTACGAAGCAAAAGAAAGCGGACGAAACAAAACCTGCTTTGAAACAGCGCAACTGCCCGGTTCGGGCAATGGAAAATCCAATCGCTGATTACTCGGTTGCCTATATCGACGATGACTTGCGCATCTGGCAATCACTCGTCGCATGCGCCCGGGCTACGGCGATTCCGGCCCCGGTTCCGGTGGGACTATGCTATATTGAATCCTCTTGAGCTGACGAACTACTCGTGTAAAGTAATCCTTGGACCAGATAATCTCTTCCAGTTCGGGATCAAGTATAGAAATCATTTCGCCGGGCACCCATCGCACCGACTCGCCGTTTCCGTCCCGAACCCGCCCTTCCGATAAAGCTCTGGATATCTCGCGGGCGCCATGCTTTCGCAGGTCTCGAATCAATCCGCGAAAGAAAGCTTCGGTGGCCGGATCGTAGAAACGAAACTCCCGATGAAACAACAGGGCGTCGTGAAAATACTCGGGTATGTTAAAGGCGCCCCTGGCCCCTACTCCCAGCGCCAGATTCGTAATGAAATCGCTGATCTGCGAAAAGATTCCCAGACCGGGAGCATTCTGGCCAGGAAACAGTCGATCCGGGCGAATGTTCTTACTCTTCGGATGCTGAGTAAGCAACCAGTCGATGTACAGTAGCTTCTTTTGCGGGGCGCCGGGATGAAGGCGAAAGCGAAAATAGGAAACCTTTAGTCGAATATGGATAAGCACCATATCCGAATCCGGATCTTTAACAAAGATACGCTGATCAAGATCAGATAGATAATGCAATTCCAGAAGCGGTTCGGCGTACCCCTTTTCGGCCAGTTCGGCAAAGATGCCAGACCACTCCATCAGTTCCCGAATCTCGGTTTCCGAAAACTTACCGAATATGCGCACCTGTCCGTCCGGATTCTTTACCAGGGGACCGCCATGCAGATCCTCTTCAATATCCAGGGGCTCCAGATTCGGAAGCTCGATCTCTTTGTCCGAGCCGCCGGTTCTGCGGCTTACTTTGTCTGAATCGCCGAACAATGCCATTAGCGAAATCCCGCCAGCACCTCGCAGGTCTGTACATGCAAGTCCACGGTGTCCTGGGTATTTATGGCATATCCGCCGGCCAGAACAGCAAACATGGGAATGTCCGAAAATGTATCACGCACAATAGTATCCCGGGTGGCCAGTCCTTCTTTGCTAATTGATAGTCCGCCCAGACGATCGTTTTCGTAAGGGTCCACGCCGGCTACATAGGCTACCAGGTCCGGTTTAAATTTTTTGCGCACCTGCTTCAAGCTATCGGTCAGAACCTGCAGATACTTTTCATCGGAAGTACCACTTTCCAGACCAATATTCAACGATCCCTTCTCCTTGGGCGGATAATTCTTCTCTTCATGGATGGAAAAGGTGAACACCGATCGGGAATTTCTAAAGATTCGGGCCGTTCCATTTCCCTGATGAACGTCCAGATCTATGACCAGCGCTTTACGAATCTTTTTCTGTTTCTGTAAAACGCGAATGGCAATGGCCACATCGTTCAGATAGCAGAAGCCTTCGGCATGATCGGCAAAAGCGTGATGAAATCCGCCGGCCAGGTTCATGGCAAGACGGTGCTGCAAAGCCATCTCGGCAGCCAGAAGGGTGCCGCCAGAGCCCAGGAAAAAGGCATCCACAATCATCCGATTGAGGGGCAACTCGCTTCGATACACCCGCTTGGAGAAATTTAGCTGTTTGAGATCCTCCAGATAGGGCTTTTTGTGCACCGTGCCAGCCTCTTCGTAGCTGAGCATCAAAGGTTCCAGGAATTTATGGTGCTGGAATCGCTCATCCTGACGGAGGGCCTCCCGGATAACTCGGTACTTCACCGACGGAAAGACATGCTCTCCCAGGTCCATGTTGTAGTTTTCGGAATATATGAAGATAGGCAATGTAGACATGATTCTTGCTTTTTTGAATGACAGAGTACAGGCTGTCGGAAGCATTAAGGATTCACCGCTCAATAGTTCAAGTATTTCACGATGGCAGAACAATACAAACAACCCACAGTCCCAGGAATAGACCGCAAAAGAATCGCTCTGGTAAACGGATTCATTGGCTCCGGACGTAGAATCCGGGCCGAAGGCCAGGTGGTAGACGTATCGATTCTCTCTGATCATAATCAGGAGGCCTGGGATCCTTTCATCGGTTTGCCGGTTTCTCAGCTGCGACGGATTCGCCCGGTGCAGGACATGGGCATGAGCGCGGTGCGCAAGCCCCGCATCAGCGTACAAATCGTTCCCTGGGCGGCGGAATGGAGTGAGGGCCTCCCGGATCGGCTGGAAAAACTTGCCGAACCCGAAGCGGTGCTGGAAAGCGAGGAATTTCACGGAGAAGACGACGGATTCTTCTCTACTGAACTGAAGGGAGAACTCGCGCCAGGCAAGTACCTGATTCGCATCATGCTTCGAGGTAGCGACTCTATCAGACAGAGCTTCACCGATATTGCAAGAATCGGCGCCGGAATCCAGCAGACCAATCAGACGGATACCGCCATTGGATACGGTCGGGCCATAATACTGGACGAGGAGTTCGACGGAACCCTGATCACCTCCGACATCGATCAAACGTTTTTGGATACAAAGATTGAATCCAGACAGGGACTTCTGGATACTCTGATGGAACTTCCGGATATGAAGAAGCCCCTGGCCGGCATGGAAGAGCTGTACCGCGTGTTGGCCGGACACGGATATTCGCTCAGCTTTATTTCTGCCTCACCGCACTTCTTTCGAAGAACTCTTATGTCGGTGTTTTCCCGACATGACATTCCCGTGGATTCGTTACATCTGAAGTATCTAATGGGCACCCTGAATCAGATGGTGCGAAAGACTGTGCAGACAGTGCTCAATATGGATGACTACCTATCGAAGGGTTTCACCGAAGCGCTGGATCGTTCCATGAAGTACATGGGATCCAGTCTGCAAAGCCTGTTCGATCAGGTGGGCTATAAACTGGAAACCCTGCTTCGTATGCGGGTTTACCGGCCTACCTATGCAAAAGAGATCCTCCTGGGCGACGATACCGAAAGCGACTATTTCATTTTCACTTTTTATCAATGCATTCTTTCCGGCTGGATTCACGGCGAGCGCCTCCAGCAATTCCTCTATCGATTGCAGTTCAAGGATCGCGAAGCGCTGACCAGGGATGCGGCCCGGACCATTGTGGCTCTGGCCGAGCGAAACCTGCAGGAGCATGGCGCCGTCAATCCTGTCCGGGCGGTCTGGATTAACCGGGCTGCCTCAAACAGCACGAAAGCCATGAAAGAGGAAATTGAAGGCAGCCTGCCTTCCGAGTGGGATCAGAAGCCCGATTTCGCTACAATTCATTTTCCTTTCGCCTGCGAAGGCGCGGCTGGATTTGCCATGCATGCCCTGGAAACAGGCATCATAGAAATCGAAGAAGCTGTGCGATTTATGCATTCCCTGGAAGGTAAGATCCTGAAAGAGAAGATGCTGGATGCCGGGCGAATCGACGAGATCATCAATGAATGTAACGTTTCCGAATCGCAGAAAAGCAAGCTGCATGCTGCGCTGCGGGAGCATCGTTCGGCAAACAAACAATAGACGAGCCTTCTCCTCAAGGCCTGGTTCTCGCCGATGGTTCAGGCCAGATATCCCGGGAAACCTGAAGTAAGAGTCCGGCGGGAGGGCTCGCATCCCGACCTGGCCGAAGCCAACTTCGATCTGGAGAGAATTCTACTTGCGGTCTGACTTTCTACGGCCCCGGTTTTCATCCGGCATTTCTTTTTTCAAACCGCGACTCATTAGCTCTTTGGCTACCGATGCCGGATCCTGATCCTTGTAGAGCATGGCGAAAACCGCATCTGTAATAGCCAGTTCCAGGTTCAGCTTCTTTGCCAGGTCATGAGCCGAGGCGGTGGTATCTACTCCTTCCGCAACCTGATTCATTTCTGCGATAATGTCCTTGAGTTTCATCCCTTCGCCCAGTTTACGACCGACGGTACGGTTTCGACTGAGATCGCCAGTGCAGGTAAGTACCAGATCGCCCATACCGGCCAGACCCAGAAAAGTCATGGGATCGGCTCCCTTGGCCACACCCAATCGCGTGATCTCCGCGAGTCCGCGAGTAATGATGGCTGCGCGGGTATTGTGCCCCAGTTCCAGGCCATCGGAAACGCCAGCCGCAATGGCGATGACGTTTTTGAGCGCTCCGCCCACCTCAACGCCCACGACATCCTGAGTGCGATAGGTTCTAAAATATTTATGGAAGAAGCAATGCTGCACATGATGGCCCACCTCATCGTCTTTGGCGGCAATGCTAACTACGGTAGGGATCTTACGCACGATCTCTTTGGCAAAGCTGGGTCCGGATAGATAGGTGAGCTGTTTGTGAAATTTGCCCGGAAGCTCTTCTTCGAAGATTTCCGACACAAGACGGAGGGTTCCCTTTTCGATACCCTTGGCGGCGCTTACCAGAGGCACCCCGGCGGGCAGATCGGCCGCAATGTCTCTGAGCACTCCGCCCAGAGCCTGGGATGGTATGGCCACCACGATGAGTTCGGCCCCGGACAGGGACTCCTGGATGTCGGATGTTGCCTTCAGTTTTTCCGGTAGCTTCAGTCCTGGAAGATACCTTGCATTCTCATGAGCCTGATTGACGGACTCAACGATTTCCGGGTTTCTGGCCCAGAGAAGGACATCCTCCCCTTTATCGGCCAGCACCGAAGCAAGAGCTGTTCCGAAGGATCCACTACCGAGCACTGATACTTTCATAGGCTTTAAATGTAGACATGGAACCGGGGATTTTCTTTTGTAAAGGTTTTTGCGGATGGAAATCGAGAATCCTCTGGAGGAAAAGGTATACCGCATTCAGCTAAAGCTGGAGGCCCTGAACCCGGTTCTACAGACCCAGGCCAGGATGAGGAATGCTTCGCTTCTGGAGTTTTCGCTCAAGGCCAACGCCAGGGAGATCCGGGTGCTTGGAAAAACCACCCGCACCGGTCGACTCCGTGGCGCCTCCTTTGAAGTGATATTCAGGCCCGATCACGTGGAGCACCACGGGATCTACTTTAAATGCCAGCGCTTCAGGTTTCGCACCTATCCGTTCAAGACCTTTGATCTGTACCGATTTCTGAGTCCCTTTCCTTTCGCTCAGAGAATCGCCATGAACCGATTCACTCGAAAGATGCCCCCCGCTTTCGAGCAACACGGTCGGTTCATCTATTTTCGGCCAGCCTATTATGTACGCATGGTCCCTCAGTTCGTGGGAGATTTCCATATGCTCTATGTCCGTTTGAGCGAAGGAAGTATCGAATTTTTCGTAAAGAGCAACCGACTGTTTCAGGCCCTCATGGACTTCTTTGGCCCTCAGTATCTGCGGATGGAATCCATCAATGAGTCCGAAGAGGCTCTACGTCTGCTGTTGCAGAAGAGCTAAAAAATCGATTTCAGGTCCACTCTGGTGCTTTTTTGCTGGTCGTAATATTGCAATATTGCAATATTACGAAAGACATGGGCACAACAAGAACCGACCTCCATCCAGATCATGTACTGGAGCTTGCAGCATTTCTGCAGGCCCTGGGCCACCCGGCCCGATTGCGTATCCTGGATCTCATAATTGAACGCAATGAATGTATTGGCAATATGCTGGTGGATGAGCTGGGTCTTTCGCAAACCACGGTGCATCAGCACCTGAAAAGGCTGAAGGATGTCGGATTGATTCAGGGCTCCATCGAAGGAAACCGGGTTTGCTACTGTGTAGATCCGGCCATGCTCAATGAGCTCAAAGAATCCCTGGATCGATTCCTGAACCGACCCATTAAGTCACAGAAGTGTTAGAGGAGTTTTGAATGTTTCCCAGAATGCATGCATCTATTTATGTATCGGATCTGAATCGTTCGATAGATTTTTACAGCAAACTATTCGCAGTAGCGCCGGAAAAGATCAAGCCGGGCTACGCGAAATTTCATCTAGATCTGCCGGGACTGGTATTCTCGCTCGTAGAGAACAAGGAGCGAGTAGCAGCCAACTTTGGCCATCTGGGCATACAGGTTGCGAGTCAATCCGAACTCGAGGAGCTAAAGAGACGCGCTACGGAAAGCGGCGTTTTCAGCTTTGAGGAAAAGGACGTGGCCTGTTGCTACGCCCGACAGGACAAGTTCTGGGCTGTAGATCCGGATGGGGTGCAATGGGAAGTTTACTACTTTCACGATGATGTAGAGTTTAACGACCCGGCCTATTTCAACAAAGAAAGCGAAGGTCCCTGCTGCTTTACCGAGTTCTCTTTAGAATCCTTGCCGGAATCGGCGGAGGAATCTGTGACGAAAGCAGAAATGAACAAGAAAGCCGTGCCGGCGGCAGCGGAAGCTCAGGACCAATGCTGCACTCCCGGCGGTGGATGCTGTTAAATACGGTGGCATTCTGCCTTGAAGGCCTCGACTAAAAAATCTTAGCGTATAAAATGAAGAAGCTTTCGTTCGTCGATAAATACCTGACCCTGTGGATCTTTCTGGCCATGGCCGTTGGTATCGCACTGGGCGCTCTGTTTCCGTCCCTGCCTTCGCAGATGGAACTGGTCTCCTACGGACAGACCAACCTGGCGCTGGCCCTGGGTTTAATTCTGATGATGTACCCTCCGCTGGCCCGGGTGGACTATGCGAAGCTACCGGGCGTCTTCCGTAACTTGAAGGTGCTGGGATTATCCGTTGTGCTAAACTGGATCCTGGGCCCGCTTTTGATGTTTGGATTGGCTGCGTTATTCCTTCAGGGAAAGCCGGACTTAATGTCGGGGTTGATCCTCATAGGGTTGGCTCGCTGCATTGCCATGGTTCTGGTCTGGAACCATCTCGCGGATGGTAGCCCTGAATATGGAGCCGGACTCGTGGCCCTGAACAGTCTGTTTCAGATAGTGGCCTACGCCCCCCTGGCTTTCCTGTTTCTTACCTATCTGCCGGAGACATTTGGTCTGCCGTCCTTCCAGGTTGACATTACCATGGGCGAAATAGCGTTGAGCGTAGCAATATATCTGGGCATTCCTTTTCTGGCAGGTTTTCTCAGCAGAATGGTTCTTGTTTCTCGAAAAGGATTGGTTTGGTATGAAGAAAGCTTCCTACCTGCCATTGGTCCCATTACCCTGATTGCATTACTGTTTACTATCGTTCTTATGTTTTCGCTAAAAGGGAAGCAAATACTGACTCTCCCGCTTGACGTAGTTCAGGTTTCGATCCCATTGATGCTGTATTTCATTTGCATGTTTTTTCTGGCCTTCTTCGCGGGCCGGTTGCTAAAGGCCCGATATCCCGAAAATGCTGCGCTGTCCTTTACGGCAGCCGGCAACAATTTTGAGCTGGCCATCGCGGTGGCCATATCGGTATTCGGACTTAATTCAGGTCAGGCCTTTGCGGCGGTGCTCGGGCCTCTAATTGAAGTGCCGGCCCTTGTACTTCTGGTGCAAGTCTCTCGTTGGATGCACCGAAGACTGTATCCGAACGAAAACGGTACCGCACCGGCGTAGCGGCACAAAGGCTGGTATAACAAAAATCTGGAAGCTGCATTATCCCATGCAGTAATGCGTGCGGTATTGCCGATGCGAAAAGGAAAGATTTCCGGGTCGCGGCGCCTCGCGGATATGAGCGGACCACTTCTTAATTTAGGAAAAGACCATGGACTGGAACCTACTGGACTACCGATACGAAGAAATGCGAAACCTGGCGGATTACATTCGACACAGACGCAGTGATAACCATACGCCCAGATTACTTTTTGTGTGCACTCACAACTCCAGGAGAAGCCAGATCGCCCGCTCTATTGCGCCTTTGATTTTTCACAGGCTGGCCCGCCGATTGGATCCTCAGGCCGATAGCCCTTATGTCCAGGCCTACAGCGGAGGGAGCGAAGTTACCAGGGTTCATCCGAACACGGTGAAGGCTCTGCTTCGAGCCGGATTCGAGCTCAACGAAGGTAATCCTTCCATCGAAAAAAACGATTCCCCTGGAACGGATTCAGAGGCGCCCGCGAGGGAACCAGACCCCGTTGTGAGCGCCGAAGCCAATGCGAGCTCAGTGCAAAATGGTGGCGGTATGCAGGGGCCCGGCGAAAATCCCATGTATCGCCTGCGAGATCCGGAAGGACACTTTCTGGAACTGTTTTCGAAAAAGCTGGATCATCCCATGAATCCCGGCAGCCATTTTGCCGCCATCATGGTATGCTCCAGCGCAGACGAAGCCTGCCCGGTAGTGTCGGGCGCGGATCTTCGGATTTCCCTACCCTTCGAGGACCCGGGAATAAGCGATGGCCAACCAGGTGCCGATGCAAGCTACGATGCTGCTATGCAGGCAATTGCCCGGGATCTGTACTGTATATTCAATCTGGCTTTGCGGCCTTAGTGTTACTTGCTGGCGCCTGGGAGCCTTGCCGGCATTGAAGCAGTTCGTTTGGATTTAGATTGGCGGGGCTTCGTTATCAATACATGTCGTATCTTCGGTAGGTGCATTCCAGCGGGCCGTTATAGAGGGTGAGCTTCTTTGAGGGCTTTAAGCCAATCCGTTTCATGGCTTCTTTATTGGAAGAAAGCACCCATACGCTCCAACCCTTGAATGACCTTTTCATTGTATCGCCCAGTTCCTTGTAGAAGGCGGCCGCATCTTCCAGACTCATGCGCTCTCCGTACGGCGGGTTGATAATGGCCGTTCCACCGGCCCCGGGCTCCGCAATAGAAAAGGCATCAGAGAATGCATCTCTGGTTTCGAAAAGAATATGACTGGAAGTCAGGCCCATCGCCTTTCGGTTACTCTTTGCAATTTCCATGGCCTTCCACGATCGATCGCTTCCGCGAAACAGAGGCGACTGCCCGGGCGCCGACAACCGGCCCTCCTGCGAATCGGCGACGACGATTTTTTCCTCCGTCACAGGCTGATCGGTGGCTTCTGATTGTTCGTTCCCTGTCCCGGTCGCATCCGTCAGAGGCGCCGGCGGGTTATCGGGGATGTCTGACCCGGACTGTGAAAAACTCTTCTTTAAAAACTCGGTCCACCTGCCTTTTTCCTGCTGGCGGACAGTGCGATGAGTCTTCTCAAAGTAGTTCCTCCAGTTCTCAAAGGCATGGACCTCCCGGAACACTCCACAGGGAAGATCATACCGAATCATAAAGGCCTCGATGGGCAGAGTACCGGAGCCGCACATGAAATCGTAGAAAGGTTTCTCAGGATCAGGTTCGGCGAGCAGAACCATTCCCGCGGCCAGTACCTCGGAAAGGGGAGCTATATCTGCACGAACTCGGTATCCACGCCGGTGCAGCGAACCGCCCGCCGCATCCAGAGATATTGTGCAATCCTGCTCGTGGATATGTAGATGAATGCGAATATCGGCCTCTTTCAGCGATACGTCCGGGCGCTTTCCTGTCTTTGACCGAAACTCATCGCATACCGCATCCTTCAGTTTGAGTGCGGCGTAATGGGAATTGGAAAAGATCCGGGAGTGCACCGCCGAATCCACGGCGATGGTTTTGTTTACTGCAAAAAGCTCGTTCCAGGAAACGGAACGTCCCAGGTCGTATAGATCTTTCTGATCCGCAATTCGGGTAGAGGCAAGCTGCAAAAGCACCCTTACAGCGGTGCGCAGTCGGTAGCAACACCGATACATTAACTCGAAATCGCCGGAAAACAAAACCGCGCCGTGTTGCTTATCCACGTTCTTCGCGCCCAGGGTCTGAAGCTCCTGGACCAGAACGTCTTCCAGGCCTCTCAGGGTTGTGGCCTTAAGCTTGAGAATGGATTTTGCGCTCACCATTGCATGTTTGCCATGGGCCCGGGCAGGTCCAGAGAATTGCGGGGCCTTTTCGGCGACCCCGGCTAACGCAGATATCAAAGGCAGTCTTCCAGAAATTAAAGGAATGCCAGATAGGGGACGGTTAAGGGCAAAAAAGAAAAAGACGGACCCATTCGGATCCGCCTTCGCTGTAAGGCCTTTAGCAGTCGCCTATGACAGGGTGGAAACCGGAGGCCAGAACCGGCTTCCACCTTATTGTGCAGTCAGGTGCGATACCGCCGAATCAAGGCATTACTGAGATGATCTCATCGCGGTTTACAAGGTTTACAACATGCTTGTATTCCGCACTGGTCTTGCCATATTTCAATTCAGCTGCACGCAGCAGGTGCACATTCTTTTTGTATCGGAACCGGAACATTTGGTCTTCTGTTCCCATTCCATACTTCTTGATCATGTTCTCCTGGAACGCATAGCACTGAGACAGATACTTGTGCGCAGGATACTCTTTTTCGTTCTCGTCAATCTCAAGATATAGCTCGAGAATTGGGATCGACTGCGGCAGATTGCCCAGGTCATACTGATACATTACCCAGTTACGATATACTGCGGAGATCAATCTCTTGAACGCTTGCTGCTCACGCAGGTTGGGGTTGCGAATCTCATCCATGTGGTTGATGGCTCGCGTGAAATAGGTTACCGCTTCCAGTTTGGCCTTGCGCTTCATGCGATTGATCTTTCGCTCTTCTTGCGCCTTGCGGTCGATTACCTGCCAGTACCATTTCTCGTTCAGGTGTTTGGCTTCTTCTTGCTGCTTGCGAAAAAGCTCTACTTCATCACGCATCTTGATGATAGTATTCACACCGGACTGATACATGGACAGGGCCAGTCTGTATTTATTGTTTGCAAAAGCTTTAGAAAGTTGATGCAACTCGGAGAAAGCAGGATCGTAATCACGATAGTCCGCATTTTTCCAGAGCTCTTCTGCTCTCAGGTTTCGATCCCGAATTTCTTTCTCTGCATCAGAAAGCTGAGTTTCGTCAACTTCCTCGGATACCAGCTCGCCCGGGGTGGGTTCCAGAGGAGTGGGGTTGGCCGGATTTGTAGGTTCCTCGCCGTATACTGAGCTTACTACAAATACCAGGGATAAAAGCAATGCTGCTTTCTTCATATCTCGCACCTTACCTGTCATTGTTTTTGGATTCCTTCCTGCCATATTGCCATTTCGATGCCCGAAATTGCCGCACGGCCGGATTTTCCTCCGTTCACGGTATTCTATCGGGATTTTATGGGCGCAAATCAACGGTAGCAGATAAATATTTCCGGGGAATTCATTTTTTTCTTTTGCTCATAGGAGCCTTTTGAATCCCCTTTATGTCAGATATGACGGCCCCGGATCCAGGAAAAAAGAAAGAAAATGGAGCGGCAAGCCTTAGAAGCCGCCTGCAGGCCCATGCCCCCCGGTACGGCGTGGAAGGATGCCCTGTCTGCCAGGGCCTGGGCATAGTCTTCGATCCCCAGGCCGGCAAAATGGGCGCCTATGAGCTCTGTCAGTGTAACAAGAAACGTTGCCAGTGCGGCGGACAGGCTCCCTTTATGTATTTCGATGAGTCCCACAATGCCATGGTACCCTGCCCGGCCCGGGAAGCCTATCTGGCTCTGGAGCGGATCATTCGACTGAATCGAAATTCCGGGGTGCCGGCCCGATTCCAGAATCGATTCCTGGATACCCTGGATACGAAGGATCCGGGCATCAGCCTGCTCATTGCCATGGATCATGCCGTGGAAATCATCTACCAGTACGGAAGAAGAAAGGACCCGGATGCCCCTGACATTCAGGGCCTCTACCTTTACGGCTCCACCGGCACCGGAAAAACCCACATTGCCTGCACCATCGTAAATGAGCTCATTCGTCTCTATCAGGTGGAAGCTCATTATGCCAAGATCAGCCGGGACATTTTGAACCGGATACGGGAGTCTTTCAATACCTCCAGCGATTCCTACGGCATGGGTGGCCGGATTGAAAAGGAACTGGCATCCTACGAGGCGCTGGTCATCGACGATTTCGGAGTTCACCGGGAAAGCCCCTGGGTGAACTCGACTTTGTACGATCTAATCGACAGCCGTTATGAAAAGAATCTACTCACGATCCTGACCTCCAATGAGCCCATGGATTCCTGGAAAGATCTGTTCGGCGGCCGGGTATACTCCCGGCTCAAGCAGGTATGTATTGAGATCCATCTGGATGGCGAGGATTACCGCCTGCGGGAGAGCCGCTCTATCTCATGAGCCCGGATCGACAATGGGTAGAATGCTACCTCTCACTGGGCAGCAATATGGGCAAGCGTCGGGCTCACCTGGCCCATGCGGATTATCTCATCACCCATAATCCGAAAATCGACATACTGGACCGCTCGCAGATATTGGATAATCCCCCGCTGCTGATCGAAGACCAGCCTGCATTCCTTAACCAGGTTTTTCGGGTGCGAACCCTGCTGGGACCTTATGAGCTGCTGGATACACTCAAAGAATACGAAGCGGCCATTGGAAGAGTCAAAAGGATTCGATTCGGTCCCCGGGAAATTGATCTGGATATCCTGACCTACGGAGAACTGCGGCTGGACTCGGACCGATTAACCATCCCCCATCCTGGACTTCGGGACCGGGAGTACCTGCGTATTCTACTTGCGGAATTTAACACAACGCCGGAGAATCTGCTGAATCGGGCAACAAGGAGCGAGATTTGAGAATTCCAGTGCTGGGAAAACTGTTCGGCCGCAAGAAAGAAGGCTACTCCTATCGAGTATACAGGAGTATTCATTCCCATCGACGCAAGGCGGGGATTTTCTATTTTCCCTTTCGCTGGTTGTTTCGCACTGCGGCCCGAATTCAGCATTCCGAGATCGATGTCATCGGCCTGGAAAACATTCCGCCGGACGGATCCGTCCTTCTGGTAGGCAATCATCCCAACTCATTTCTGGACTATTTTAATCTGTTAACTGTGGTTAGGCATCCCATCGCCACCGCCGCCAAAGATACCCTTACAAAAGTACCTGTTTTTGGTCCTCTTATGCGGGACCATGCGCTGTTTATTCCAATTGCGCGCAAGCAGGACCAGTCGCTGACAAAGGTGTCCGAAGAAGAGCGCAAGCAGGCAAATGACCAGTCCATTCAGGTTCTGGTGGACCATCTTGTGGACGGTCGACTGTTCAATATATATGCGGAAGGTCGCTCCACCGATTCACGGAAGCTAAACAAGATCAAGTTGGGTTTCATGTTCGCGGTAATCCAGGCAGAAAAGCAATTTAACTTTCGCCTGAATCTGAAGATCGTTCCTTACGGTTACTACTACGATCGAATCAACAAGTTCCAGAGCTCGGTTTGTCTGATCTTTGGAAAGCCATTTCGCATTCGCGACCTGGTGGATTTACCGGAAGACTACATGTCGCAAAGCGAATCCAGACGCAATGATCTGGAAAAGCGTATCATGGTCGAAGGCAAGCGCCGACTGGAATCAGAAATCAACGATCTAATCATCTCCATCAATGATTTGAGCTTGATCGACATTATCGATGAGGCCACCGCCCTGCTCATTCTAACTCCGGTTAAGTACATGAATTCCTTTGGAAATATAAAGGAGAAGTACCGGTTAAGCAAAAATCTTTCGGACAAGTTTCAACTGGCCGCTAAATCCGACGAAGGGCGGAAGCGTCTGGAGACTCTGAAGGATACCATTCGCGCCTACCGAAAGAAGCTCAAGTCCGCCAACCTCAGGGATGCCGTTGTAAGACGAGAAAAATCCAAGTCTGCGCTGGGCTTTGGACTATTGAGCCTGCTACAGGGCATTCTGCTTCTACCTCTGATCATTCCAGGCTACATCACCAGCTTTCTGCCCCGCCGCATCGCCGGACTCAGCCGAAAGTACATCATCGATATCAAGAAGATGCCACGTGTGGACGGAGACGAAAAGGCAGTGCTGGGAGCCTTCTTTACTTCCGTTCTGAACTACCCGGCGCTGGCCGGGTTGACCTACTGGGCCCTGACCAGGTTCGCCTGGCCTCCCCTGTCGCAATGGGCCGCGCAGTGGCCGGAGCAAGCCTTTCCGGCAGGAACCATAAGCTATCTACTGGGTAGTCATCCGCAACTCACGGCGGTTTTGATTTCCATTCTGGCATTTTTCTTTTTGATCTGGCTCTGGGGCTTCTCGGTGCGACGAGGGCGTCGGTTCAGAACCGGTCTGCGCTGGTTTGGAGATATGATTACCTCTGTCTTCCGGGAAAAGAAGCTGGAGCCCTTTCGGGAATTGCGATATCAGATCATCGATGAGATCGATGGTATAATGGAAGACTATTAGAGTCCGAAGGCGCCCGGAAAGCCTTCCCCGCCCCCCAGGTCGGCCACAGCACGGCCTACCGTCTGGTGATGACCTGAAGCGAGCGGTCTTTTGTCGGGCCCGTGCTCTGAGGCTCCGGAATCCGAGGCTCCGAAGGGCAAATAGGCGTTTCTTATCCCCTTAGATCCCGGCAAGCGCCGATGAATCCAGATCGGACACCGAAACATCCTTCTGCTCGCCGGTCTTTAGATTCTTAATACGAATGGCATCGTTTGCCAGTTCTTCCGGGCCCATTACACCGGCATGGCTGTGCCCCTTTTTCTCGGCCAGATCGAATTGCTTGCCGAGCTTGCGGTTACCGTCCAGGGCAAGCTCCACCTGGATTCCGGCTGACCGAAGCCTGGCCGCCACCTTTTCTGTATCCCGGGCCAAATCCTCGGAAAACATGGTGAGAAAAAGCGAGCTCTTTTCGTTCAGCGCGGGTCTCAGGTTATGCACCTCCAGAAAATCCTGAAGGGTAACGTCACCCATTCCAAAGCCAACGGCCGGTATGGTTTCCTTGCCGAACTGAGAAAGCAGCTTATCGTAGCGACCGCCGCCAAACAAAGCCCGCGCATTGGATGGATCGGTGTCGTTCATTTCGAAAACAAGGCCGGTGTAGTAATCGAAGCCGCGCACAATGCCGGGATCAAACTTGAACGACTCTACGGATACGTGCTCCGACAGCCGGTCGCGAATCTCCCGCAGATACTCCAGAATGGGGTTTCCATCGGCCTTTTCCAGGGAAAGCTCGTAAAACGTCTCTACCCGCTGAACCAGATCCTTCTTCTGCCATTGGCCGCCCAGATCGTCCACCGTCTTGCGAAAGTCTTCCGGATTCAGCTTCTCCTTCTTGTCCAGGATTCGCCCCAGTTCGCGGAGCTGGTCCCCGTTCAGCTCGGAAAAGCTGTGGTCCAGAAGCCGGCGATCGCTAAAGCGCAGCACATAGTCGGTAGGCGCCGCGCCGTATTCCTTCATAATGTCGCATGCCAGGGCCAGAACTTCCACATCGCCGGAAATGGCATCGGATCCCAGCAAATCTACATTAAGTTGATAGAACTCCCGCAATCGACCGCGACCGGGCCTTTCGTAGCGCATGAAGTTGGCGATGGAAAACCAGCGAAGAGGCAGTATATATTGCTGGGGTCGGCTGCTCACCATACGAGCAAGCGTGGGAGTCATCTCGGGTCTGATGGCGACCTTCCGTTCGCCTCGGTCGGTGAAGATATAGAGCTGTTCGCTTACGATTTCTTCTGAGGACTTGCGTAAATAGAGATCCAGGTACTCGAGCACGGGGGCCCCATATTCCCGGTAGCCGAACCTTTCGCACACCGATCGCTGTTTTTGCGCCATCCAGTTGCGAAAGTCCATATCGTCTGGATAAAAGTCTCTTGTTCCTGGATAGGCCTTCAGCCCTGGATTTGCCATGAATTCCTCGTTAAGATGAATTGATCTTTCTGCTGCAGGCGAAATGATTTTCTGGCCAGGTATATCCGCACCCGGCTCGCTTCATGCACCGGCCTCGGGCTTTGAACCTGACGGCGCGGAATCATCAAAGAAATCTGTTGCGGGTCGCACCTGCGAAGGCGGCTGGCACAGGCCCAGCACGGAAACCGGATACTGACGAAGCCCTGCCAGAAATCGTCAGACGGTCTCTCTAGCCGGCCAACATCTGCAGAAGCGACTTCAGACGATCCTTGCTTCCTTTGCGGAAGTCGGTATGCCCCAGTCCCTGAAAATCCAGACCTGCCAGAACCTGCTCACCTTCGTCTCCGGAAATAGGCGGCATTTCTTCCATGTGCCGAATGGCGCCATGGAGTCGAAGGGGAGCCTGCATCTTAAAAATCAGATCAAACGTTATCCATTTCCTGAGAGGTGCGTATTTTTTCAAGTCCTCATTTGTGAACAGGATGGCAATTCCGCCCTCGGAAATATTGATTACCTTTTGCTTGTCTTTGATGACAAAGGTATTTGCATCAATGATCCGCTTCACCATGTCTTCGGCGGCCTTGGCCAGCTCCTGCTGCCCCACCGAATCCAGTTCTTCTGGCACCACCATATAGGCCAGATTGACCTTGCCGCCGGTTTCCGATTCATATACCACGGGCTGGGCAAAACCGGGACCGGTGGGCGTAGGCACTGACTGACCATCATGGTCGGAGAAGTCTTTCAAGTAGGCCGGAAATTTAGGTTCGTAGGGCGCATATATCTTCAGACCTTTGAACCGGGCGCCCAGACGCTTCTCAAACTCGGTGAAAATCACCTGGTTTGTTATCTGTAGCTTGGTGTTGTTCGGAGCGATTTCGTTCTTGCTTACCCGGAAATTGGTGACGTAGGCGGTCTCGTCGTTAACCGGGATGCGGGGAAACGCCCGCATGGCCTTGCCAATACGGACTTCCACAGGTCGCGCTTTCAAGTGACCTGGCTCCAGAATCTCATCCACCTGGAAGTCTAACTCAATCTGACGATTCAGTGTAAGATAGAGAGTGAAGTTGCCTTCGATGGGGATGTTCGGAGCATAATAGAAGGTGACAACGCCGTTCTCCGAGGGCTCACGGCTGAATTCTGCCGGAGGCACCGAATGCTTCAAAAACAGCGCCCGACCCTCCAGTTTGTTGTCCAGGAGGTAGAGTAGCTTGGTTGGATCTCGGAGTACTTCCCAGTCCCTTTTTCCGTTTACGATTACTTTCATTGCCCCGGTACCCGCCTGATCGTTCTCCGGGCTGGCGTTCTCCATTGTGCTCATTGCTACTCCCGGATGATTACTCCCTTAATCTTCGGAATTCCACCCTTCGATTTACAGCCCCTTTTACAGCATCTTCTGCCTGTACAATAGGACGTAAATAACTGAAACCTTTTATGATCATTCTGTCCGCCGCTATACCCAGATCCAGAAGGGCCTTTTGTACCGCCCGGGCCCGTTCTCTGGAAAGCATCAGGTTGTATTCATAGGCTCGATCTTCGGGACCACGATAGGTGCGGTCGGCATGACCCTGAACTTCAATCTTCATATCCGGGTTTTTCTTGAGCACCCGGGCAATATTCTGTATCTTTTTCAACTCGGCCGGGCGGATGCTGGATTCGTTGAGCGCAAAGAGTATGCGCACATTGTCCACGCAAGCCGGCTGCAATGTTTCGCAGGGATCGGTGCCGTCCGATTTAAGTTCAATTCGAATGCGTTCCAGCCCCTCTTCTTGAAAACGCTGCCGCTTCATCACATATCCCGGGGATCGGGCTTCTATTTCGAATTCCTGGCCGGGCTTCGCCGTGATGACGAACTCCCCTTTTTCATCAACATTGGGTACCTGATCCACGTCATTACCCAGAAACTTGCGAATGGTAGATGCCGGCAGGGCCAGCCCCGTATCTGCATCCACAACAACTCCAGGGATAATGCGTCCTTCTTCACCGGTATCCGGACCGTCCGGGCGGATGGGCTCAAGAAAAACGATTCGCTCATCGGTGCGTCCGGAAGGAATGGAGCCCCGATAGTCCAGCTGAATCTCCGCAGGTTCATAGCCGGGGGCGCTGATCTCTACCTGGTAAACTCGGCCGGAGTAAAGCTCTACTTCGAATTGATTGGAAACGGTAAGTCCGTCGGTTTTCACAGTCTTGCGCGAACTCATTACTATGGTTCGCTCTTCAAACTGAATCTTGATAGTAGCATCCAAACCCAGCGGCAACTTGCTGGATGCATCCATAATCTTGCCGGTAAGAAGTATCTTCACCGAATCCAACAGATTGTCCGGAGTAGCCATTCTATACAGATCAAATCCGCCCATGGCCAGAGCATCCATGCGATCGCTGGCAAAGTATAACCACAAACCGTCGGAAGTCAAAACCAGGGATTCGTCGTCGCGTTCGCTGTTGATGGGTCTTCCCAGATTCTCAGGCTTTTCCCAGTCGTAGCCACTGAAACGGCTGTAATATAGATCAAAATGACCCAATCCCCCGGGCCGGTTTGAGGCAAAGACCAGCCTGGAACCGCCGTAGCTCAAATGCGGTGTGATTTCATCGTAGCGAGTATTGATGTCCGGACCCAGATTTACCGGCGCCGACCACAAACCGGTTTTCAGATCGCGTTGCGTATAATAGAGATCGTTTCCGCCGTAGCCTCCCGGTCGGTCGGAAACAAAATACATTCGGCTTCCGTCCGGAGTAACGAATGCCATTCGATCGTTGTAATCGCTGTTGATTTCGTTTATGTGTCGCACTTCGGACCAGCGGTCGTCACGGAAGCGGGCATAGTAGATGTTCGTTTTGGCAAATCCGTCACGAGCAAGCTTTCCATCTTTTCCCAGCAGTCTGTGCGAGGTGAAGTAGATCTCCACCGGCCGGCCATCTCTATACAGTATGCAGGGATGGCCGTCGAAGGCATCGCTGGACGGAGCAAAGAATCCGTCCGTGTCGGCGAACAAGATTCGCATGGTGTCGGTAGGGTCACGATCCTGGTATGGAAAGCGCAGCTCCAGGGGCACGGAATATTCCGCCGGCCCTGCTCGATCCCTGAAATTACGATTGAAGCTATACCACAGACTGTGTCCTTCCGTGGGTCCTGGTCTTTCGGACTGGAAGATAATGTATTTTCCGTCTTCTACAATAAAGGGAGCGTAATCGGCCCCGGGCGCATTGAGCGTATTAAGATTCTGAGGAACCTCATCATCGGGAAGCTCCCGCATCTGGTTGCGATAAGCCGAAGTGTCCGGATTTCCAGAACCGTCCCTGGAAGACAGGATGGAATCCACGGAGTTCAGTCGGGAAGACCGGTCATCGGCTCCGGGCTGATTATCGTTAGCGCCGGTTCCGTTACCGTTTAGAGTTTCACTGCCTGGCTGTTTCGAGTTTGCCGGATTCGGCTGCGGATTCTCCGCCCAGGACGGAGTCCACATACTTGCGGCGATCGTCAAACATAGCGTCCAGATTGCGGGCCGAGTCCGGAACAAAGCCGTAGACATTCTGCCAGGAAGACCTGGTTTCCATGCAAAGATAGTGAAATAGACGGGGATCCCGCGATACAATTTTTTCCCGGACGGATGCATACATTTTCTGCCTTATCGTCTTAAAATAACGGTACTTACCGTCCGGTCCTTGAATCATTTCTTCTTTAGTAAGTTCATCTTCGGCAAACCTGGACTGCATCACCTCTTTTTGTCCCGGTGAATACCGAAAACTACCAATAGAAATCCAGGCGATTCGGTCCGTATCTACTGTATCGCAGATCCGATCGATGAGATCGTGGTATTCCTGCTCCCAGTTCTCATAGTAGATTAGCGGATCCAGATGAAAAGCCAGCTTATAGCCCGCGTTCTGTGCTTTCACCGCCGCTTCCAATCGCTCATCCAGATTGGCTGTATCGTCTTCCACGGCATCTATCACTGCCGGGGGATTCACGGACCAGGCCATCACCGTATGTCCGTTGTGTCGGGCGTCCAGCAACGTATCCACGTTAGATGACTTGGTTTTCAGCTCCAGGGTGGCATTCTCAATGTCGGCAAAATGCTCCACCAGGATGCGTGAAAGTCCGGTGATAGGCTCCAGGGCCAGGGAGTCCGTGTATTCGCCGGTTCCGATGCGGAAATGGAATTTCTTGCCTTTGATTTTGCGGTCCACCTCGGCAAACATGTCTTCCAGATTGCCAAAAAGCGTCATCAAAGGATGATTCATGAAGTTCTGAAGGTAGCAATAATGACAGTCGTAGAGACAACCAACCCCAAAGTTGATCACGAAATACTGGCAGCACACCATACCGTCGGACCCGGGGCAGGAAGAAACGAAGCGCCCGGGAAAGGGATAGATGAGCAGTGAATCCTTCTCAAGAATCTGGCCCTGCTTCTGATAATGATCCAGCACCTCGCGATAGTTGTCCACAGTCTCGATTGTAACGTCGCGCCCTGCCAGACGTTGCCGGATGCTATTGGCAAGCAGGCCATCGTTCAGGGATTTATCTATGTAGACGTGTTTTACGTCCTCGGGGCTACGCATACTGCAAGAAAATGGGCGGGCCATGTCCGGGCAAGTATTAAGATACAGGCCCGGTCTCGGCCCCGACTCTGGTAAGCGCAATGGCTACCCGCCCAGATCCGTCCCTTGCTTCAGAAACCAAAGGCTTCCAGAAAATGCTCGGGAAACGTGATGGGCCGGCCCCGATTGAAATCCATAAAGATGCCCTGAAACCTGGCTTCGCAGGCCAGACGATCGTCCGAAAGTCGATACATTTCCTGCCGCACCACTCCCCTGGAACGATTCGTAGATTCCATCCAGGTTAGAATTCTAAGTTGTTCCGGATGCTCCACCGGGCTCTTATACTTCAAGCTGGCCTCGTAGATGACAGGCCCCTGATTGAGTTCCCGCATACGGGCCACTCCCAGGCCTGCCCCATCAAAAGCCTGCATCCTGGCCTCATCCAGATAACTCTGAAACCGGCCATTGTTCAGGTGACCGTTCGCATCCATATCACACCAGAGTAGCGGTAGTTCCGTGCAAAACACTCCTACTTCTTCCATTTTCGCCAGACCCGGGGGTAACTCGCGCTCCACTTTCTCTTTAACAACTGCCATACATTTCTCCTCTGGTCGTCCCGGGAGTCCACCGACTCGAAATTGCCCGGGCCCCGAATTATCCCACAGACCAGTCTGTCTGCCATGGCCGACTCAACCATACCCGAAACACGGAAAAGCACTTGACCAGACAGACTTGTCTGTTTTGATTCTACAACAAAGGAAAGTGGATGGCAACAAGCAAGAAAAAAAAAGCCGGCAACAAGGCCGACCAGGATGCACGCTCTCGAATCCTGGAGCGATCCGTGGATCTATTCTATTATCAGGGCGTCCATGCCACTGGAATCAATCAGATCATTCGCGAGGCAGCAGTGGCCAAAGACACTCTGTACCGCCTCTTTCCTTCGAAGGATCGTCTCATTGAAGAATCTCTTATCATCTGGGGGCGAAGACTGGTAGTCCTCTGGGAGAGAAAGCTCAAGGGCGCCGGCAATCCGGAGGAATTATTCAGAAACTGGATCAAACTGGAGAAGGATTCGCTACGCAAATTGCCGGGCTACAACGGTTGTCCGGTCGCTACGATCATGATGGAATTGGGACGCAACGGTTCGAAAGGGCTCCGCAAAGCGGCCTCCGAGATTGAAAACAAATGGCAAAGCTTTCTGGCTTCCGAGTTCGCCCGGTTTCAAAAGGAAGGCAGCCTGGACCCATCAGCGGATGCTTACCTTCTGGCCCGACAAACATTGACGGTATATCAGGGAGGACTCACCATGTGGCGAATCTCGGACGATGCAAATTATATGGCCGAAATGGAAAGTTCATTCCTGAAGCTGATTCGCCGCTGATACCTGGCTACGGTTCGGATCGCGACCTGCTCACCAGCAATCCAGGATCGCACATGCGGCGGCAACCTCCTTTCCCGCCACAAGAATTCCGAATCAGACGTCGGCTTTCGCCAACGCACTGGAGCGGTTTGCATCCAGCGAAAAGACATCTGCCAGCAGTTCATAGGAACGCTTCCTGTCGTCAAAGTCATAGGCCATCATCATGCAGATTACTTCATCCAGGTCATATTCCGATGCATACCGCTCTAGCTGCTCTTTCACCCGATCCGGAGTACCGGACACATACTTTCCTTTCTGCATCTCCACAAAGGCTCGTTCCTTGAGATTGAACTCATGGCTGGCAGCCTCCTGGATAGAAGGCAGAGGCTGAAACCTGCCGTACATTGCCAGACTCACAAATCCCATCTGAATACATTTTTCCAACAAGGCGGCTTTCTCTTCGGAATCGGAGCAGATGACGAAAAGTCCCATGGAAACCCTGGACTCGGGAAACGTTCCGGATGGTGAAAACTCCTTTCTGTACCGTTCCACGCCTTCGGTGCTTTGTATTTCCTGAATGAAGTGCGGCAGGGAGAGCCCCAGCCCCCATTTCGCCGCAAGGGTTGCGTTGGCACCGCCAGTGAGGATCCATTGTTGCGGAATTGTATCGATGCGCGGGCAGGCCATAACCGGACCTCGCTGAGTCATGGCAGCATCGGCAAAAAATGCCTGTAGCTCTTCCACTTTGGCAGGGAAATTCTCTTCTTTGAAGTCGTTGGAAGGATTGAGCAGTTTCGCAGTATAAGGGTCTGTTCCGGCGGCGCGCCCGAGTCCGAGGTCGATCCTTCCAGGATACATGGCTTCCAGAAGGCGAAAACACTCGGCAACCTTCAACGAGCTATGATTGGGAAGCATAATGCCGCCGGCTCCTACTCGAATTCGCTTGGTAGATTCCGCCACCTTGCCTATGAGGATCTCAGGCGTGGAACTTCCAATCATGGGCATATTATGATGCTCGGTAAGCCAGAATCGTTCGTAACCCAGATGGTCCGCCAGCCGCGCCAACTCCACGGTTTCTTGAATAGCCCCGGGAGCGTTGCCTCCGGCACGTATCATTGTCTGGTCTGCTATGCTTAGTTTCATATGTGTTTCTCGTTGAGCCGGAACCAGCGGAAGTGGGCTCCTATATCCTCAGATCTTTCGGCAGACAATCTTGTCAGGCATCCTACAATAAAAGAACGCAAGACTGCGAACGGCAATCCAAAGTCTACTGAAGCGAATGGAAGAACTCCAGGGTCGAATCAGATAGGCTCGGCTCGCGAAATTCCTCCACAGGCGCAGAGTATCGGAACTGGAACCTCACAAGTCCGTATTCGAGTTTTCTGACATAAAAGCGCAGGTCCCCACGACGCAAGGTAATCGAATCAGGCGACTCGCGCTTCCGATCTACAACGAAACGGCGATAAACAGAGGTATCGGTCTCTTCGGATTTGGTAAGTACAATACTTTGATCCTCTGTAGACGAAAGGGGCGATTGGACTTCTTTATAGTATTCCCAGGCCTCCTGTATTTTCCCCGGCAGAGCCACGATAACTACGATGGATTCGATTACACCATCGTAATCCTTATCCTGTACATTATAATCCCCCACTTGGATATTATAAAAAATGGAACACTGCGAAAGCCTGTAGTGCTGATCCATCCGCGTGGGAGCCCCGGTTGCCTCTTTATTGGAACGGTGAAATTCCCATAGCTGTGCTTCGTAGTGATCGCAGGCATCTTCATAGCTGGTTGGCGCCGGGAGAGGAGCCGTCGAGCAGGCGCTCAGATACTGCAGGACGGCAAGACAGGTCAAGGCGATGAACACAGTTCGCTTCCTTCTCATCTTTGACGGACCGGGCATGATGTGAGATTGACTATTCATTTTATTTAGAGACGTACGTACGGCATTCTACGAATCGTAGCCGGAAGACTGTAGGTATCGGCGCCGCTAATTGTAACTACTTTCGCTTTTTCCAGATCCAGCGTCCCGTCAGACTGTTGAATTTCCTGGGGAAAGCGAATCTCCAGGATGCGGCCAACAATCAGTCGAGTACGATTTACCTTTAGCATGTGCTCTTCTTCAAACCTGAGGCCTACCTGAATACGACTCTCAGCGACGAACGGCGCCAACTGTCCTTCCCAGGTTTCCGGAGTTAGGCCGGTAGCTTCGAATTCGGACTGGCCGGCCGGGTACTTGCCCGACGTTTGATGAGCCGGCTCGATCATATCCTCATGGATGTGGTTTATGGTGTAATGCCTGGTTTCCTTGATGTTTTCGTAGGTGTGGCGAGCCACAGTGGTGGGACGTAGCATAAAACCAAGGAGCGCCGGATCGCTACCCAGGTGGATCACGGAACTAAAGATAGCCAGATTGGGTACGCCCTGACTGTTGGCGGTAGCAATCAGGTTGGCGCTTTTGTAGCCAGACAGGGAGTTCACCAGGTTCAGACGGGGCACTTTGCCCAGTCGGGCCAATTCTGATTCTTTCAGTCTGAGCTTCTCCATATCTACAAGTAAAAGGTTCAAGGGAGCGGAGTCACCAGGAATCCATATTTAATAGTTTTCTCAGAAAGGTGGCCATAAAACCTCCTCAAAAAAAGTATACTGGTCAAATTGAGAAGAGGCTATAGAGTGCCAGGATGCGATTCCATGGTTTGATTTTCACATGTGCGATTCTTTTCCACTGTGCAAGTCCGGACAACGGCGGCGGCCAGAAAGAGCCCGCTGCGGAAAAAGACGTTCCCGGAATCCCCATTGAATTACAAGAGGGCGTATCAAAAGACTACAAGTTTGCGGGGAGTTGCGAATTCCCGGAAGGCTACTGCACGCAGCTTTACAGTCCGGACGTGATCGATGCAGCTTCCATGCTGGTATTGATGGTGCGAAATACCTCCTGCCGACTGGTCCGATCGGACGACGGAGAACCCCATTGCCAGGATCGCCCCCGAAAAGGACGGTGTTTACTGGATCCGGTAGAGCCCGGCGGATCCCCGGAGGGAACCCTGGTGCAAGTGGACATATACTACTCGGCTATTCCGGACAACAAAGAACAGCAGATCTGCAATGAACAGGGTACCTACTACCCTCCCCCGCGATAACTCAGAGCCCTGGAGTTCAGAAAGAGAACAAAGGCCGAAAATCAGGTCCGGCAGGTCCGGTACTCTTTCGGCCGGAATCCATCCCGGCGTCATGGCTTGAGAATGGAAGCGTTGTCCAGCGCGACTTTGCGACCCAGCTCGAAGTTCACCCCGCCTCGTCGCATTCTATGAGGTCCCAGGCGAGGAGTCTCTGTGCGAAACCAGAGCACCTTGACGCCTCGGGAGCGCGCCATCTCCAATCGTAGTCGGATTAGTTCATCGGATATGATTTCATGAGATCGTTCCAGCGCGCTTAGAAAGCTAAACTTTTCCGGTGCCGAGTCTGTGCCGCTACGATAAACGGTTTGATGATCCGGATTCAATCGTGCATCGCCACCGCCAGAATAGTATTCGTCTTTCCTGCTTGCTTTGCGCTCCTGCGAAACCGGAATCACCTGATGCACGATGATTCGACGAATGCGATCATTATCCAGCCAGTGTTCAAAAGGAATGGGATCCGCTATGCCGCCATCCCAGTAAAGATCGCCGTTGATTCGCTGGGCCTGGAACAGTCCGGGCATGGCGCAGCTTGCCATAATGTATTCTCGGATCAGACCGCTGCGGGCCGTTTCGGTTCGGCCGGCAGATAGATTTGCCACGGAGAGTGAAAGAGTGGGATCGGTGCAGTCTTCGATTCGCCGATCGCCAATAAACTCCTTTAGCAGTGCCTGGATCTTTCTTCCATCGAAGGCGCCTGTCACTCCCTTGCGATTCATCATCAATGCGGGCATGCGATAAGCTGCCTGCCATTCGACGAACACCTTTGATAGTCCAGGACTCAGAAACTGGCGGGCGATCTCTTCGGGTTCCATTCCCGCAGCATAGAGCCCGGCCACGAGAGCCCCGGCGGATGCGCCGGAAACATGGTGCGGATGAACTTCCAGTTCATGCAACCCCTGGAGAAAACCTGCATGAGCATAGAAGCCGAAGTAGGACGAATTCAGGCAAAGGGCAGTATGGCCTTTCCGAAAGAACTTTAACCAGGAAAGCACTCGAGTTTCCTACAGCGCCCAGAGGGTGGCTGCCACTCCCTGTCTTGCCGGAAACACTTCCATGCCGTATTTCTTTCCATCGGGAGCTTCAAATTTGCCTTCTTTTCCGTAGTCCTGTTCTATAGTCTTCCAGCCCGCTTTCTTCATGGCATCCAGAATCATGGCGTAGGGAAGGTTTGCCTTTTCCGGCTTGATAAAGGGGAAAACCAGTTGAAGCTCTTTACTGCTGGAACGAACTACTTCAGCCCCGTCGATTTCCAAATCAAGACTATTCCAGGGAGCGGGCAAACCGGACTGCTCTTCAGCTGCATCGGTTCCGCTGGCGCTCTGATTACAGGAGCCAAAACCCAGGGAAAGAAAAAGAAGGGGGATCAGTATAGCGCGAAAACCAGGATTCATGGCGATAGACTGCCTGCCTCTTTCCGGCGGGCAAGGAGTTTTCCGCGGAGGCACTGGAAGGTCCCTGAATCAGGAAAGCGTCCCGCCCATCTTAATTCGGGAAAGAAAATGACTGGCCACCCATCGTTATATCGCTATTTTTGGAATTAACGATATGTCGAAACTACCGCAGAAGCCCGCTCTGCCCGATCAGGAGCTACAATACTTCCTCGATGCGATTTCCAGCCGAACTCGGCAGAAGCTGCTACTGGCCTTCCTGGATGGGCAGGCCCGCACCGTGGGCGAACTGGTCGATTACTCCGGTCTGGGCCAGTCCACGGTTTCAGCCCATTTGAGTGCACTTTACCGCGGTGGTCTGCTGTTAAGGGAGAAAAAGGGCAAAGAAGTTTACTATCTTCCGGACCGAAAACGGATCCAGGATACTCTGGACCGATTGGGTACCTATCTACGGAATTGCTGTCCCTGATTTCAGGACTGCCCGGCGGACTTCACCACAACAGGATGTATGGCGAAAAATACAGCCTATGATTCATGGTAAACATATCGTTAGTTCTAGATGTATAGATTCTTAGATATAGAGAACACAGGAGACAAAAATGAAAGATGACCAGAACAAAGGCGCGGGTGAAGCCCTCGGCGAACCCACCGCCCGGCCGCCGCTAAGGAAAAGCCTACTTCAGCGGGGGGGATTTGCGATGCTATTGCTGGTTCAGTGCCTCGGACTAATGCTGGGTCCTGGCTTCGCCTATGCAGCGATGGCGGTGGTGGTGCTGGCAGGGATAGCGATGGAAAAGCGGATTCCTTACTCGGACAATACGCCCAGTAGTGAAGACAGGCGTTTGGATACGCTGTTTAGTCTACTGACACTTCTTGTAGCTCCAGTAGCGGGCGTTGGAATACCCCTGCTCATCTCATCGCTACCCACGCCGAATGCTGCGATGATCACATGGCCGGCTACTTACCAATTCCTGCCAGCCTTACTCCTTTCCGGCCTTCTTCCCTACTGGCTTCATCGCATTTCCCATGAGAGCTCTGATTTTCTCTGGCGAGTGCACAGTGTACACCATGCGCCTCACAATGTTTATTGGCTAAACGCATTGAGGCTTCATCCAATCAACACATTGTACAATTCGGCGGCCGGTTTGCTGCCATTGCTTCTTCTTGGATTCGATTCTGAAGTGATCTTCGCGGTGGGAATTCTCAACAGTTTTATGTCCATAGTAAACCATTTCAATGTGGACTTTCGCCTGGGCTGGCTTAATTGGGTCTTCAATTCCGGCGAGCTTCACCGATGGCATCATAGTCGGGCCCCGGAATTCGGCAATAGCAACTATTCCGGGGGCCTTCTGATCTTCTGGGATCTGGTGGCCGGAACCTTCCGGTTGCCTCAAGCCAGGTTACGCGAAACCGATATCGGTATGTTTGACGAATCGGAGTATCCTCTTGCTTCCTTTCGAGGGCAATTAATGCACCCCTTTCGATTCTGGCGAAATTGCTGCAGACCCCAGGCTACCAGGGCGTAGGCATGGATTGCTCTGACTACCTTGTAAAGGAAGGATCCAGGTTCCCGGCCGACCCGGGTCAGTGCAAACGGTGATTCAACAGGAACCAGCCATCGGCCGCTCCCTTCTAATGATAGGTAGGAAACAGAAATTCGCCGAATTCGGTGGTAAACGGAGTGTACTCGATATCCGATTCGCGGTCGAAACGAATAACAGGCAATTCCACACTTTTACCATCAAGGGAGAAGCCGCCCTTAATCTCCAGATCGATAAAGGAGTTGTCAAACTCCGAGAAGATCACGGGCCCCACATAGCGGCGGTCGTCTTTTTGACCGCCGCCTACATCGTAGGGCTGCACCCGCCTGAATTCTTCATCGCCGAATAGGCCGTCCATATTTCGGGATCTCAACACCGCAGACCAGCGCTCCTTGCTGGTTTCAATTCGGGCAGGCTCTGAAGTCTCGATCATAAGATCCAGGATCAGGGAACGGGGATTCTCTTTTACTTGCGGAATCACTGGAAAAATACAGGGGCCAAAGGAGTGTCGCTTGCTACCCGAAAACGGAACGGATAGAATCACTTTGAAGTCATTGGTTCTGTATTGGGCGGTGCCGTCCGACATTTTCGCCCATCCCTGGCCATCCTCTGGCTCCAGCGAGTAGAAGGACTCCAGACTGCTACAGGCCCCGGCAAGGACAAGGATCGCCGGCACAAGCGAAAGCCTCAAAAAGGCCGTAGGTTTGGTCCTGGGTCCAGGGTTTCCAGTCATCGTAAGTATTATCTCGCTTTCGTTTTGCTACGGGGACAGCCGCGCGCTTCTATTGTGCCCTTGCTCGCTACGGCAGCAAGGGCTCCGACGAAGTATCCCATCCTGGCCGGAGCCAATAATTACGTCCAGTGCAAACATCACTGGTTTCGGCGACTACAGGTTACCACTGCTCCGGAGTTTTTGGCCCGGCGACCACCCCATAGAAAGCGTGGCCGAAAGCGCCGTCAGGGCCACGGATCAGAAGGTATGTCAATGGATGGTGAAGGCCATATTGCAGGTGAACCGTTGGGATTCTTCGGCAATTGAACTGATCCCCAAAAATTCGTGACTTTTATACCCTACCTACGAATCCTATAATATGAAGCAAAGCTACGATTATCTAATCATTGGGGCCGATGCGGCCGGAAATTCGGCGGTTGGCCAGATCCGGCGAAACGACAAAGAGGCCACAATCGGCATTCTGGAAAAGACCAGTATCATATCCTACGGGGCTTGCGGCCTGCCCTATGCCATTAGCGGTTCGGTAAAATCCTTTGACGATCTGATTCACTTTGATGGGCCTACATTCGGAGAGAAGACCAAATCGGATGTGCTTTTGAACCACGAGGCCGTGGGCGTGGACTTTGATTCCCGAAGCGTGCGAGTGAAGACTCCAGACGGCGAAAAGGAAGTCAGCTACGGAAAACTGATGATAGGCACAGGAGCCCCGGCCATTAGGCTACCTTTTGTAGATTATAGCTCCGGTCGGGTGTTCGAACTAAAAACCGTCCCGGACGGTCGCGCCATACAGGAATTCATCCAGAAAAACGGCGCGAAGAGAGCTGCCATTATCGGAGCCGGCTACATTGGCCTGGAAGCGGCCGAAACGTTCCGCGAAATGGGATTATCGGTAGCTATCTACGAAGCGCTGGATCGGCCGGTGCCTCGATTGCCGGAAGGACTGTCCAAATCCATCGTATCGCAAATGAAGGACCACGATATCGACTTTCGGCCCGAAAGCAAGGTTTCCGCCGTCAATGACAATGGTTCTGAAATCCAGATCACCGCGGGCGAGAAGACCGAAGCCTACGATCTGCTTCTCGTAGCCGTTGGAGTAAGGCCGGCCACCGGATTTCTGGAAGGCTCCGGACTGGAAATGCAAAAAGGGGCTATCGTTGTGGATCGGTACGGCGCCACAAACGTGGACGGTGTGTACTCAGGCGGCGACTGCGCTCTGGCCTACCATAAACTCTTAAAAAAGCCAGTCTACTATCCCCTGGGTCATACCGCTAACAAGCAGGGTCGCATAGCAGGAATGAATATGAGCGGGGAAAAGATTGCCTTTCCTGGTATAGTAGGAACTCAAGTTTTCAAGTTCTTTGATCGCGCTTATGGCATGACCGGCCTTTCAAAGCAGGAAGCGCTGGAAGCAGGTTACGAAATCGAGGAAGCCAGCGCCATGCGTCCGTCAAGGGCCGGATACTACCCTGGCTCAGACAAAGTTAAGGTGAGTCTGACGATGGATAAGAAAGATGGGACCCTGCTCGGCGCCGCAATGTTTGGTCCTCTGGATTCCTACGGACTAATCGATGCTGCGTCAGCGCTGGTGAACATGGGAGCGAAAGCGGACGAAATCGCCTGGATGGACTTTGCCTATGCTCCTCCCTTTGCTCCGGTGTGGAATGCTTTGATTTCTGCGGCCGCCAAAGGCTAGGCGGAAGAAAGACCCTCTTATCACCGGAGGCATGTTCTTCCCAACATGTCTCCTTTCCCGGCCCGGCGTCCCCATTTGTGGCGGGGACGCTGGACACCCTCGGACTGCCTTTCGGGCCCGTACCTGAATGGCAGCAGGGAAGCCCATTCCTGGATACCCGTAGTCCCAGCGATCTCGGATTCCGAGCCATCCAACCTAATGCACTTGACTGTAACAGGTCTGTCCAATCTTATCAAGTCCCATGAGTGGGAAACCCGGTAACGGTATGAAGCGTCTCTTTCTGGCCTTGAGCTGGAGACTGGAACTTTTTACGCATATAGTGCCGGTTCCCATATCTATCTACTTTTCCGCCACGCTTGTTCCCATGACGCCGGAGCAAAGCATGACCGCATTTGTTGCCGGCACCATAGCCGGAGTTCTCATGCTGGTTCTGGGAATCATCTGGCGCTTTTTTAGGCTCCGACAGGTTTTTGGCTTCGTAAAACGCCGTAAACTAGATCGGTTCAAGAAGGCATTACTGAATCATCCCTTGCATGAGGCCGTGGTGATCGCGCTGCGATGGGTTGTGGGTGTGCCCCTGGCCCATGTCATCTATATCGAGATAGAACAGGAGATTAACTGGGCCCTGCATACATCCGTTCCATTTCTACTGCTGATCATCACTCCGGTTTCCATGGCGGCCTATTTCTATCTGACGGAAAGCGTACTGCGAGCCCCACTCAGCCGGGGTTCCCTGCGCACACTTCGTGTCCACGGGCTGTTTCGCCTGGGCTACTTTTCCAGGTTTCTATTCACAGTGGTGGCTCTAATGCTCATGCCGCTTACGATGCAAACCTATTTGATTTATCAATTCATCTACGGGAATCTTAAGATCGCAAACCCACTGCTACACATCGGAATCGTCATTGTCCTTTTTCTCATCCCCACAGTCATAGCTGCCTTTGCTGTGGCCCGGGCCGTAAGGGCTGGTCTGGGCGATACCCGAGATGTGCTTTCGCGCCTGGGCGAAGGGAAGTTTGATGTTACGGCAGCCGCTCGCACAGCGGACGAATTTGGCGAGCAAGCCATCCATCTAAACAATGTAATTGAAAGACTGCGATCCATGTACGGTAAAATCGAAGAGATGAACCAGAACCTGGAAAAACAGGTCCAGGATCGGACACAACAACTGGAAAATTCCCTCATTGAGGTGCGATCGCTTAAGACCCAGCAGGACGGCGACTACTATCTGACATCCCATCTTCTACGACCTCTGTCCTCCCAGGACATTGAAAGCGAAACCGTTCAGGTGGATCAATTCGTAAGACAGAAGAAACAATTCCATTTCAGGGATCAGTCCGGGGAGATTGGCGGCGATCTTTGCACCGCCCATGAACTGACTCTTCAAGGCCGCAAGTATGTGGTTTTTCTTAACGGCGATGCCATGGGGAAATCCATCCAGGGAGCCGGGGGCGCCATTGTTCTGGGAACAGTTTTCAAATCTATTGTCGCTCGCACCTCCATGGTAAGCGCGCAGAGCGCCCGCTTTCCGGAACAGTGGCTTCGCGATGCATTCACAGAATTGCAAACGGTGTTCGCCTCCTTCGATGGATTCATGCAGGCATCGGCAACAATTGGCCTGGTGGATGAAGTCAACGGCTTTCTCTATTATCTGAACGCAGACCATCCAGGTCTTGTGCTACTGCGAGAGGGCAAGGCTTCCTTTCTACCGGATGAGAAGAGCGTTATGCGATTCGGCATCCAGGGACTGGGGGATCAATTTCATCTTAACGCATTCCAGCTTAAGCCAGGGGATGTCTTAATAGCAGGTTCCGACGGACGCGACGATCTGGTTACGGGCCTTGCCTCCGATGGAAGCCGCACCTTCAACGACGATGAGAATCAATTTTTACTTCATACGGAAAACTGCCAGGGCGATCTGGGACAAATCGTTCGTGCTCTGGAGTCTTCCGGCGAAATCACCGACGACCTGAGTCTTATGCGAATCTCCTACCGGGAAGGGGCTCTAACCACGCCCACAATTCAGCCCGCCGGCCTTCTGGAAAGGGCAGCCGAGTCCGTCAAGATTCAGGATTACCTGCAGGCGGCCCGGCTCTACGAAGAGTACATGAACGAAGATCCATCCCGGGTGGATGTCCTTTTCCAGGCATCCTATTGCTACAAGCTCGGCCGCCGATATGACCGGGCCTGCGATTTTGGCGAACGATGCCGTTTGAGGGATCCTTCAATGGTAAAGAACCTGATCAACCTGGGGGATCTGCACCGATTGCTGGGAAATGGAAATCGCGCCCGTTCGCTACTTGCTGAAGCCCTGAGCCTTTCGCCGAACAGCCCATCGGCGCTGCAGCTGCAGCAGAAGCTGGGGCTGCCCTCTGACCCGGCAGCGCCCGCATAGCCTGACGTCGAACCACTGCATCTGGAAAGGGAAGGCGACCTGCAGCGCTCTAGCGCCCGGACCTTCGGGCTTATAGCTCCTATCCGCTCCAATCGATTCCTTCTGCGATTAAAAAGTGTTGCAAGGCTCAATGTTGATAATCCAATTCGGCTTGCCATGACTTCTTCTTTGATCTGGACGTTGATTGCCGTTTACGGAGCTTTCTTCTATCTGCTCACCCGACTGGAGAAGAAGCAATGATTCTGGGGCATTATGGAGCCGCCTTCATTGCCAGGCCTTACAATCAAAAGGCGCCTTTCTGGTTACTACTGCTCTTTTCCAACCTGGCGGAATTTCTATGGCTGGTACTTGCTCTTCTGGGCGTGGAAGCTACGGAACCGTCTTCGCTCCTCGATGCTACATTCCAGAATTTGAAAGTACACATGACCTACAGTCATAACCTGGCGCCCAACCTGGCCCTGGGTCTGGTCAGCTACGCTATAGTCCTGGGATATTACCGGGAACAAAAACTGGCTCTATGGTGCGCTGTTCTCACCGTCTCCCATGTCTGGCTGGACTTCATTGTAGGTTTCGAGCATCAAATCCTGGGTCCGGATAGCGCCTCCATTGGCCTGAATTCCTATGCTCGCTTTCCACACATTGCGATCCTCATCGAATGGCTCTTTGCCATGGGCTGTCTTGTCTTCTATGCTCGGACCGAACGACGGCTGGGAAGACCGGTTTCCCGCAAGAAGATGATCTGGCTCGCTGTGGCTTTTTCTGTGGGGATTCTGCTCTGGCTTCCCAATGCCACCATTCCCATGCGAGAATTACTTCCCATTTAAGGACCGGAATCGGCCATTCTCGGTGAGGGAGCACTGCCGACCCGCCAGAAACTCCAGTATAACGGTGGTTCTCTACCGTCCGAGTTGGCAGGCCAGAGATGCTCCTGCCGAGTTTCCGGGCCAGGTCTCGCCCGGCACGGCTCTAAATGATTGCCTTTTTCCAGGCATCAGCCAAGGCTGACACTATGTCATCGCAATTCTTTCTTTACGCTTTCTTCGGTCTCTCCGCCATTCATGTGGCCGGGGAGTTCCTGCAGGATCCTATTCGCAAGAGGATTCGCACAGCTACCAAACCGCTACTCATGCCTGCGCTGATCGCCTTTAACCTGTTGCATACCGATAACCCGAACTGGTGGATTGTAGGAGGTCTATTTCTGGGATGGATTGGCGATGTGGTTCTGATGTTTCCGAAAGTCGCCATCATGTTTCTAATCGGTCTGGCATCCTTTCTTGTCGGCCACGCTTTGTTTATCTATGCTTTTCTACAGTCCACAGGCTTTCTCCAGAGCATGCCCGTATGGTACGTGGCGCTGGCGGCCCTGTTTGCATTCGCGGCCGCGGCCTTCTTCATTTATTTCAAGCCATACCTTACCGGCGAAAACGCCGACAAGAAAGTGCCGGTGGGCCTGTATGCATCGATTATCGTGGCCATGAGCTACACATCGTTGGCCATCCTCATCGGCGGCTCCGGCGTCGGAGTATTCTTCATAGCTCTTCCGTTTATTGGATCGCTTTGCTTTATTGTTTCGGATTTTCTGCTGGCCAATCAGTTGTTCGTGAAGCCATTCAAATACGACCAGGCCATCATCATGCTAACCTATCTGGCGGCGCAGTATCTGATTGCCCAGGGCTACCTGCCCTATCCGTTTTAGATCTGCACCAGGTTTTTGCACAGAGGCGAAAGGAAACAGCATCAGCTTACAAGAAAGTAAGCGCAACCAGGAACGCCCGGTGCCGGTGGCGGCACATGGGCGCGACAGGTAGCGCACGGATGAAAACACCGGGAAAATCGCGCTCGACTCAATGCGCCATAGCGTGCAGGGCAGAGAACCTAACGCAACCTTTTCGTTAGAGATCGCCGTCCACAGGACTGATGATTCGAATTACGCTTTGTCTGGCAGCCACGGCGATACGCCCATCGGGAAGCGTGGTGAGTCTGCGCGGACTGTGAAACGTGGCTTCGCCACCCGGACCATCTAACTGACCCTCTTCGCCGGTTCCCGCCACGGTTGTTACAACGCCGTCCGGAGTGATTCGTCGAATTGCATTATTGAATCGGTCCGCAACCACAATGTTTCCATCGCGATCGATGGCCAGCCCGTCGGGTCCGCAGAAGGTGCCAAATATACCGGTGCCATCCTGAAAGCCGCACCCATGGGCGCCCGCCAATCTGGAAACGATTCCATGTTTGAACTGGTAGACGTTATCCATCTGAGCTACCGTGAAGTAGATGGTGCCATCCTCGGCCACCACAAGCCCCATCGGATTATAATCAAGATCCACAACTACCGTATGATTGCCCTGCTGATCCACTCGCAGAATCCGCTCATTGCCATAATCGGCGATGTAGACGGCTCCATCGGGACCTACGTCCAGATCAAAAGCGGTAAAGGCTACGAATTGTTCCAGAAAGACGCTAATAGAGTATCGCGTAGAAATCCTGTAAGTGGTGAACAGTTCCGTATCGTTCAGATAGATGGTTCCGTCCGGACCTACAGTGATACCGCTAATGGTATCAAACTCCGGGTTGCCATTGTCCGGACCCTCCTGCAGAACTACATAGGTAGCCCCTGTGTCCGGATGGACCTTTATGACGTTTTCTCCGTTATGCGAAAGGTACAGGTAACCGTTGGGGGCATAATCGATGCCGTACAGATAGGAGATGCCCTCCAACTGTAGTGTGGAAACGGTTACCGGACTCTGCGGGGCCGGAGACTCGGGCTCGGTACAGATTACCCGCACATTCGTAATATCATGATCGGTGACAATTCCGCTGGCATTTTCAATCTCACAGGTGAAGTTGAACGGAATACTCGGTATCTTTATGTTGTATTCCTCGCCGGATTTCACCTCTGAACGAAAAGAGAAGTTCCGGGGACTTCCGTCATCGCTCCAGACCTGGATGTATTCGCCTTCCGTAGTGAGTCCCAGATATATATGGCGGTGTAAACCTTCTACCACGCCGCTGATTTTGTAGGTGGGCTCCGGCGTAGAACATTCCAGAATTACTGCCGGCATGGACATACTGGCATAGCCGCTTGCCTGGCTCAGCGAGCAGTTTTGTCCTTCCGGACTCGACAACAGGGAAATGGAATACTGGGTCCCCTCCTCGATCGCTGTCGGGAAGTACCATAAACCATTGGCGGTAATCTGTAGAGTTTCGTTATTGGACTGATTCTTGAGCTGGACGGTACCGGTCAAACCGCTGGACTGAACAGCAATGTCCCGGTAGACAACCGGGTTGGTTTCGCCGCCGGAGTCGCCCCCGTCCCCGGAATCGCCATCTCCGGTTTCTTCGCCGGTATCGCCTCCGTCGCCGGGTCCGGATCCGGGCGGATACCCCAGAAGTCCGAGCCACACATCCACGTACCCGGAACGGGACGGTCCTATGAAATGGGATTCCGGGCCGCCGGCCCCTACCAATAATTCGAAGCCGGCGCCTATGGAGAATATTTCGAATGCGTAATAGCCTTCCGGCAAATAGATGCTCAATTCGCCGTTTTCGTTGGTTCGCGCCGACTGGAATCGGGTTAAGGCCGCGGCGGAGGCTTCATTCTTGCTGTAATATACGGTGGTGTCTCTGAGCGGTTGCCCGCCGAAATCAAAGATGGTCAGATCTATCCTGGAAACAGGCTCCGACTCATTTGACATAGTGGAAAGTAGCAAAGCGCTGGACAGATCGCTCTTGCCGGACTGACCGCAGGATAATAACAATGCCGAGGCCAGTAACATAAATGTAATCTTTCTACATGTAAGCATAGCGGTATGAAGCCACAACCGTACAGGGAGCAATTTTTGCAAATTTAAATATGGTATACTAGTTTTTCGAATGGAGGGGGCTAGGCATGGAAAAGGCAAGCCCGGGCGAAACAAGCCTGACCAGGTCAGCGGCGCCCCTCGGGCCGACACAAGCTTCTGGACTTATTGCCTGGATACGACATATTGGTAGCCACACGGTCAGCAAGCCGGAGAGCATATCTTATGCGGGCCTGGCCGGGTGAAAACCTGGCCAGGATAATCTTGTACAACCTGATGCCATACATGCGCGGATGTCTGATGTAGTGTTGGAGTAGCAGTTATGTTCTGGATAGGCGATAGATACTTTCGAAAACAGGGCAAGCCGGATAGACCGGATCTACACCGACTGCTGAAAGAAATGGACGTACCATCGGGAACTCGGGCCGCTGCGGTTACCGAATACTCGGACGTAAATGAGTGGTTCGGCGTTTCAATACTACTGGAGTCGTTCGACCTTTCAGTCGCAACACAGCCGCCGCCAGGAAGGCAAGACCGTTGGCATTGTCTGATCGCCAGCCGGAGTTTCGCCGATCTGCGGAGTCGCTTTCCCCACTGGCAGGAGTACCTGTGGGAAGAAATATCCGAGTTGCCTTCTTTTCTGTCGCTGCTGCCAGGAGCCGGTTCGTCGACGGAGCACGGGGAAGGGCTATCGCAAATGCGCGCTGGATTGGCTCAATTCATACGGAATGCGAAGGGCCGATCCGGCGCTCTGAAGGATAACTGGAAAGGCTGGCTGGTGCATGAAATTCCGGAACGATTGGATGAAGATACCACGGCATCCACAAAATACTATTTTTTCTCCGGGCCAGACCAGGCCACTGTGATCCGAATCTACGAAAAGATAATTCATTAGATCATCCGACTCGAAAGTCCTGGCGGCGCCAGGGCCTCCTTTTTGGCCGACTGCTGTAAAGAACTTCGCCGCCATTCCCCGCCAGGAGATCTACGCTTATATGGATTTGCTCAAGCGAAACGATGGAGGCCGCGCTTTTCTAAGAATCATGAAAGGATTCGAACTTACCGGGGAAGCGAGCCGGCAATGCCGCATAGCCCTGAGCGAAAGAAGCTATCCTATCCAGCTGATATGGGGTATGAACGATCGGAGTCTTCGATTCAAGAAACATGGTCGCCAGATCATGAAAATCGCCGAGCTGAACGAGTACAAAGCGCTGACGGGAAAACACTTCCTGCAAGAGGATAATTGGGAGCAAATCGCCGATTTTGTGGCCGCCCTGGCAAGCCGCAGTAGCGGCTAGCCACATTTCCCTGTGCCTTCAGCGTTTACTTTCTGTGTACCTTCGAGTCCACTTTCTGCATTAATCCCGACTTTTCGAACGTTGTTCAGCTATTCTAGCAGGATCACTTTCCCGGATATGTCTTCTTTCTCTTTACAGAGCCACGCTTAACATTCAGTGTGCGCTATGAGCACAGACTTCGAATTCATAAGCTACGAAAAGAAAGATACGGTGGTTCACATCGGATTGAACCGACCCCAATCCCGAAACGCAATGAACACCCAGATGCTGCAGGAATTTGCGCTGGCATTGACCAGTTTCGAAGATGACCCGGAAGCTCGTTGCGCATTGATCTTCGCCCACGGAAAGGCTTTCAGTCTGGGGTTAGAGTTGGACGATGTCTCCGCCTCCATGAAATCCGGCAAGGGTCTCCTCCCGGATGGAGCGCTGGACCCCTGGGAGGCAGGAAATGGAGCAAGCCGTCGAAGGACCAAACCCATTGTAGTGGCCGTGCACGGTTTCTGTTTTACCCTGGGAATTGAACTGCTGCTGGCCTGCGATGTTCGATTGGCTGCGCCCGCCACCAAATTCGCGCAGGTCGAAGTTCAGCGTGGAATCATGCCTTTTGGCGGGGCCACTTTTCGCTTTGTCGAAGCGGCTGGATGGGGAAATGCCATGCGATACATGCTTACCGGCGATGATTTTGGCGCCGACGAAGCGCTACGCATTGGGCTCATTCAGGAAGTAGTGGAAAAGGATAAGCTACTGGAGCGAGCCGAAACCATTGCTCGCAAGATCGCCGATCAAGCGCCCCTGGCAGTGCAGGCCACCATCGCTTCGGCGCGAAAAGCGCAATACGAAGGCATTGAAGCCTGCAAGAGCGATCTGCTTCCAGAAACCCTTCGCCTCATGGATACCGAAGATGCGGCGGAGGGAGTACAATCTTTTCTGGAAAAGCGGAAGGCTAACTACAAAGGGCGTTAGGAAAAAGCCTTCCGCTTCCGGGCGGGATTCGGTCAACGCAGTAGCTACGATTATCGGTGTATTTTAGCCGGTCGTTCCAGTTATTGATTCAATTACAGTTACTGCTTCAGTTCCGGTTGTCGCTTTGGTTGCGATTGTCCATTGGCAGAACGAATGCCGTTCCGGATTCAGGCAATGGTCAAGTAATCGCGACCCTGCCGGATGCAAGACTCCCCCCTTCATTGTATCATACAAGATTCGTGCGACAAGGAGATTTCACTCGTTCCCGGCGGTTCGCATAACATGCGAATGCAGCGTTTTATGCGAACCCGGTAGCTGGCTGGAATTCTTTGGACAAAGCTGGCGGCCATGCTATGATAACAGTTGGGGGGATGGGTGGACCGAACGGGAGTGCCATCGCACGATTCAAACGGAGTGCAACTTACTGCGGAGCGCCGCGATAGTAGTGCCACAGAAAGATGCAGCCCGAAGTCCTGTGGGGCGACCAGTGCTGCGCTGCCTTGCGGCATTGATCCGGAGTCATTTGTTTTCGCTTTCGCTTGAGTTTGGATAACGCTACCCGTAAGGCCAGATCGTCGGCGGCGAAAATATCTTTGCGGCCCAGGCCAAACATGAGAAATATCTCGGCCGACCACCGTCCAAGTCCGCGCAGCGACTGTATTTTCTTAACTACTTCCTCGTCGCTCCAGCGCTTCATTTTCCCGAAGTCAAGATCGCCGCTTAAAACCGAGCGGGCCAGATTTCGGGCATATTCGACCTTTCGGGCAGACATACCGCAATTGCGTAGCGCCTCATCCGAAGCAGACTCCAATGCCCGGGGATCTATACTTCCGATCTCGGTTTCTACCTTTTTGAAGATGGATGTGGCGGCTTCCTTGCTGATTTGCTGGCTGACGATAATACGAAGTAAGGCATCAAAGCCCTGGCGAACTGGTCTGGGCTCCGGGTAACCGTACTGATCCAGGGCGCGATCCAGATCTGCATCCAGCGCTCTCAGCGAATCCAGGTTATTTTTTAGTTCGCGGGAAGTCATATTTTTCGAAGGTAGTCACGATGTTCGCGGGAAGTCAGATTGTTTGCCAGAAGTCAGATTGTCATGATTATTCTGTTGCGTTTGCATCGACCGCGGCTTTCGGCGCTCAATCGGGTTCTGCTCATGGTAGTCTTTGCGCTCAAGGTTTGCTCCCCAGGACTGCGTATAGCTCATCCTTCAACTCCAGAAACTGTTCTCGGCCCAGGCTGTTCCAATAGAGATTTTTCAGCGCCAGATAATCCGACTCCGAAATATCCAGGATCTGATCCAGTTCAAAGGAAGCTACAATGTGAGTAGACCATTCATCGGCAATCCTTTCGTCAATGTAGAAATACCGGTATTTGCGAGTCAAATCCAGCCGTTTTTCGCCGGAAAGACCCAGCCAGAGCCGCCCCACGAACTCACGGTAGTTCGGGTTCAGGTAGAAGAGTCCATGCGAAAGCTCATGTTTGAGAGTCAATTCGCATTGAAAGAGATTTTGATCCGAGACCAGATCCGGCGCCCGCAAAATGGCAAAGTAGGCCGGCGAACTGAGATTGCCAGAGGACTCCAGTAACCAGCGCTCCTCAACAGACAATTGCTCGCCATATTCCCGGGAAAACTGCGAAAGATCCTCCTGACTGAAGTTGCAGCCGTAGAAAAGTTCTTCGAAACGCAATTGGCGCTTTCGCTTCCAGTAGTACTGCACCAGGGGGACGGTGAACACTCGACCGGCAAACACCGGGTTCTCCAGGTAATGCGAGATCCGGGCCGAGGAATTCAGAAAGTCGTTGGAATTCAGAAGAAGCACTCGGATTGTACCCCATTCCAACGCTACATCTTTTTCTAGAAGGGGTTGCATGCGCCTAGCCTGCATAAACAAATCGGATGCATACCCGACAACTTAATTTCCCCTTCCGGGGAAAGAAAGACCGGCCCTGGACCTACTGTTCCCCTCAACCGGGGATCGGCCTTTCACAGTCTGGCGCGCTGGCCGAAATCTGACGAACGCTGAGAAATCTTTCAGGGACTCGGTGGATGTCTGATTGCGGGCTAACCCACTTCATTAACTTACTATTCAGGAAATGCCCTCCTTCCATGTCTGCCCGGGCGGACGTTATGGAGCGTCGACTTTCCTGAAGAAACGGAGTTTTTCTAAATGTGGCTTAGAACCAGCTGTAAATTTGCCTTTGCGATCGAAGTGGACACACCCTTCATCTGGATGCTTCGACCGCGAAGCGGTCCCCTGCAATGGGTGGCCCGCGAGGAATTCAGGGTCAGGCCTTTCGTTCCGGTGTTCGAATTTACCGATTCTTTTGGAAATCTTTGCCAGCGCCTGGTGGCGCCCCCTGGCCGGTTCGAGATCCACACCAGCGCCGATGTGTATACGCCGGATACCATCGATCAGGGTTTTGACGCGCCCATGATTCTGGTCCAGCATTTACCGGAATCCGTGCTCCATTACCTGTTGCCCAGCCGGTATTGCGAATCTGATCGATTTAACAATATGGCCCATGAGATCGCAAGAGGCGAAAAGCCTGGTTACAATCAGGTCGCGGCGATTACTCGGTGGCTGCAATCAGCGATTCGTTTCCAACCCGGGAGCAGCGATATCCCGGTTTCCGCAGTAGAAGTGAATCTACGGCAGTCCGGAGTCTGTCGAGACTTGTCGCATCTCGGTATAGCGCTTTGCCGCGCCCTTACGATACCAGCCCGTCTGGTCGTAGGATATCTACACGAACTAAAGCCCATGGATAACCATGCCTGGTTCGAAGCCTTCGTGGGTGGCCGATGGTATAAATTCGACGCCACGCAGGCCTCGGTCCGTGGCGGCTACGTAGCCACCGGTTATGGTCGCGATGCGGCAGATGTAGCCATCTACAATCAGTTTGGTCCGCCGGTATATCCCCTGGAGCATCTGGTAAGCACCGAAATAATCGACGGCGATTAAGGAGAGGCTGAACAGTATCCGTAACATGACCCGTTTTAGTTTGCAGAGTCAAAGCCCCCTCTGGCAAAACTGACACCCAACGCTCTCACTTTTTTTGGGCTTTTCTGAGGCCAAACCGGTTGTAAAAGTGCAAGGCGGATATCCAATGACATCAATGAAGACAAAACGCCATCAGATGCGTCGTAGGCATAACGGATTGCATTCCTTAGCGGGCAGAATCGGTCTGGCGATTGTCTTTTTTGCGGGCAACTGTCTGCTCCACCCGGTTAGCGGCAAGCCGGCTCTGGAGGCCCTGGGCTTAAGCGAAACGGAGAAAAGCGACATCCAGAATCTACTGCTCCTGCTTGCCCAACCGTCGTCCAGTAGCCCGATCGAAATTAGAATGTTCAATGCAGGTCTAACTCAGGGCGATATGAGCGGTCTGAGCGGGGCCAATACTATCTGCAATAATTCCGGAAACAAACCTGCGGGAACCACGGCCTTTGCGCTGATATCTACCAGTACACAGAGCCTGAACGCACTGCCCGGAGTGCCCACCAACCTGCCAATTAATGGTCCCGGCGGAATTCAAATAGCCGCAAACTGGAACGCTCTGTTTGGAGCCACGGTCACTCTGGATGCAAGTCTCTTCGATGCCGGGGTTCTACCCGGATCGAACGATCATTTCTACACAGGAACGGATGGGTATGGCGACTATGTTCCAGGTTACAGTTGCGGCGATTGGGAAACTACGTCCGGTAATGCCACCGTGGGCGAAGCATCTCTTACCAACGAATTCTGGATAGACTCCACCGACCCGCCCAACTGTACCGATAGCTACTATCTTGTATGCGTGGCATGGTGATAAGAAGATCCAGTTGAGGCGACATCAGGGTCGAGTTCAGTGGCGGAAAGTCGGTATCACCGAAGGTTTCGCCGGGCGGTCCATGCGGCTAATCCTGGAACCGATCTATCCGCGCAAATGAAATGGACAATTTTGCCCGGATTGCCTTTTTGAACAATGCTGGAAACCACGAGAAGAAAAGATGAAGAGGGATCTCTAACTCAACTCATCGCAGACCTGGACATGAAGAAGAACCGCAAATCTTCCATGACCTTTCTGGGGGCAGCGCTAACTCTCCTGTTCGCGCTTTCGCCGGTGACGGGCAAGCCGGTGGACCTGAAGATCAATCCATCCGCATCCGCAGTTACCTTCAAGGTGGGGAGCTTCTGGGGCAACGTCGATGGCCGCTTCAATCGCTGGGATTCTACCGTCCTGGTGAGTCCGGATTTCTCCCATGCTTCAGGAATGGTAACCATTCAGATCGCCTCTATCGATACAGGAAACGAAGGCCGCGACGATCATCTTCGTAATCCAGACTTCTTCGCATCGCAACAGTTTCCAACAGCGACCTACCGTTTAGAGGCCATCGCATCAGAGAACAACACGGTAACCACGGACGGGACTCTAACCATTCGCGGCGTAAGCCGCCCCTTGAAGATAGTTTTCAGAAAACAAGCTTCGGACTCTGGAGTGCGATTGCACGGTAGCTTCACACTGAACCGGAAGGACTTTGGCGTCGACTATGACTCGGTGCTTAACCCTATCGATGACAATGTCACGGTGAATCTGTCGGTGTTGCTGGCTCAGTAATGCTGTTGCAGCCTGGATTAACCACCACGGATTAACCTCTACAAACGCCGAGCCGGGGCCCCATACTTCTAGCACATAGTGTGCCGCCCGGGGCTGGTATGGCGAGAATGATGGGCCAAACACCTGGATTAGTCGGCTCTTCGAGGCACGGCCACTTCCAGATACTCGCGGATGCCCTCTTTCTGCTCCAGCCTACCGTAAATCTCATAACGCTCGCCACGATCTCCTCTCCACCAGTAGGAGCCCTGGTTACAGTCATGATATGCCTTGAACAGAATCTTCCATCCCCCCAGGGCTTCGATTTTGTTTTCGATTTCTCTTATCCGAGAGTCTCTATCGGCGCGATGAATCTTTCGATGGGTGGCATAAAAAGGTCGAATTACCGGCTGGTAAAAATACGGCGTGCCAAACCGGTACCCCTTGATCTTTGAGCGATAGCGAGAATCCACGGCACGCCCCCCGAGGTCCCGCAATGGTTGGAAAACGCCAAACTCAAAGAATTTCTTGTAGTGGTCCGGAAGATCCCATTTTTCCGTTCGAATGATCTGTAGTTCTGGCTCCAAAGTTTCGTATTGCTTTGCTTTTCTCCGGTAACGAAAATCCTTTCGGTGCGAGCGAATGCTGTGGTTGATACGATCCAGGATCTCAGAAAAAACGTGGGCGTCTCTTCTTGCGGCCACGTCGTCGCGTAGCTCGAAGGTCTGCTCCCACCCCGCCCGTACCGGTTTTTCCAGCTCGATCCAGTCCTTCAATTCTGCGTCGGGGTCTCGATATTTTCCGCGACGGGTGATACGAAGAAATTCGTCCTGAAGTTTCCGCAACTCCTGATGACGGCTTTCCACGAAAAACTGTCGCTGTCTTTTGCGTTCCATGTTTCTGACTACATAGTATGGATGTACGTCCCTACCAGTTCGCGCAAGGCCCCGCGATCGTTTTCCAGGCGCTCGCGAAGACTCGCATCTCCGTAGGACCGTAGCTTCTTAATTGTGCTATCGACGAGTCCAGCCGGAAACACTCCGTCGGCAATGTAGAATTCTCTATCGCGTTCCAGAAGATCAGCCGATTCCGCGCAGGAAGCAGGCAGGGACTCGAGTCTATCATGCAATTCTCGGTGGCTCCCGGCGAAAATATTTACATCTACGAACAAGACATCGGCCCTCTCCAGCGAATCCGAGGCATTCAGTCCTTCGGCGGCAGCCTGAATGAGACCTGCCATAAGAAGATACAGATTGGCGGAACCATCCGCCACGCGAAACTCCACGGTCTGCTTACCGCCAATGCGTGGAACCGGATCCATCTCCTGTGGATTGGCATGTTTCACCATGTTGGTTTTTGTGTTCCAGCCCAGAGGAACGCGCACCAGCGCCGATCGATTCTCCTTTCCCCAGCAGACTTTCACGGGCGCCTCCTGATGGGGGACCAGGCGAAGATAAGATGTTGGGATGGTGTTTCCAAAAGCCGTCAGCGATGCCGCCTTTGCGAGTACACCGGCGATCATCTTTCGGGCTTCCCTGGTAATTCCTTCTTCGTCGGCCATGATGTTCTGTCCGTCTCTTTCGGCCAGAAAATGAATGTGCAGTCCACTTCCGGCCTGACCCGGAGTAATCTTGGGCGCGAAGCTGACGGTTACGTTATGCTGCCTGCCCAGCATCCGGAGCACCCATTTCGCAAGTAGCAACTGTTCCACCGCCTCCACCGGTTCCACCGGAATGAATTCGATCTCATGCTGTTCGTAATGGATGGGTCCGTCCGAGAAACTGCCTACCTCCGAATGTCCGTATTTGATCCGCCCCCCGCACTGAGCGATCAATCGCATGGCTTCTGTGCGAATCCATTCGAAGTTCGTAAACGGCTCGGAAGCGTGGTAGCCTCGCTGAGCTTCCGGCGGATAGAGATCTCCATGTTCGCTGAAGATGTAATACTCCAGTTCGCCCATGGCTTTGAATTGCAGTCCGGTTTGCTTGTAGAACAAACGGGACGCCTTTCTCAGGATATACTCGGGAGAACTTTCCAGAGGTTCCCCGTCCCGGTTGTAGAAGGAGCAGAGTATGTCCAGAGTAGGAATTTCCGCAAAGGGATTTCGAAAGGCCGTCGAGAAACGAGGAATTACGTACAAATCGCTGGAATCCGACTCTACGAAATCGAACAAACTGGAGCCGTCCACTCGTTCGCCGGTGGCTAAAACGGACTCCAGGTATTCCCGGTCCGTCACCACGAAATTCAGCGTCTTTAGCTTGCCGTCGCCCCCCACGTAGCGAAAATTCAACATCTGGATTCCGTGTTCGTTGATGTAGCGAATGATGTCTTGTCTGGTAAAATCTGTCGCAGGCTTTTGCAGGGATTCAACAAGCGGATTCATGCTCATTTGCACCCCGGCTTCTTCTGTATTTTTGTGCATATATCCGGGATCGCAACCAATGCGCGATAGACTTTCAACAAAAAAACTACGCGCAATCTGCCAGGCTTACGCCTGTCTTCGTTTCCGCTCCGCCTTCTTCTCCCTGGATCCCCACCCGCGCTCGGTTGCCGGGGCCGCGCCTCCTCTCAAGATGTTCACAGGACGGCCGATCCCGGGAATTGGCAGGCCAGTCGGTCTGTGGACCTGTCGACCTAAAGAAATCTCATAAAGAGCCAGGTTTTCCTTCTTGCGATAGACTCAGACTCTTAAAGTTTCCTGCAAATTAGTATTAGTACCTTGACGCTGCGCGGGGCCACCCGAGGATTCTTGTATGAGCAAACGTACTGTCCAGGCCTATGCGGTTCAGAAAGCCGGAGGCCCGCTGGAGCCATTCAACTATGAACTGCCCGAAATCGGCGCCGAAGATGTAGATATCAAAGTCGAATACTGCGGAATCTGCCATTCGGACCTTAGCATGATCAAAAACGAATGGGGCATTAGCCGTTACCCACTGGTGCCCGGGCATGAGATCATAGGAACGGTGGAGTCTGTCGGAGCCCATGCGAAAGGCGTCAAGGTAGGCGATCGAGTGGGTCTTGGCTGGATGTCCGCTTCCTGTATGCATTGCGATCAGTGTATGCAGGGATCGCACAATCTCTGCAGCACACTGGAGCAAACCATCATCGGCAGACATGGCGGTTTCGCCGACTATGTACGTTGCCACTGGTCCTGGGCCATCCAGATCCCCGCCGAGCTTGATCCGGCCAAAGCGGGCCCTCTTCTGTGCGGAGGAATCACCGTATTTCGTCCCATCGACATGCAAGGTGTCAAACCCACAGCGCGCGTAGGAGTAATAGGCATTGGCGGTCTGGGTCATATGGCGCTGCAGTTCCTGAACAAATGGGGTTGTGAAGTGACCGCATTCAGCTCAAACCCGGACAAGACCGAAGAGATCCGGAAAATGGGAGCGCACCATGTAGTCAACTCCCGCGACAGCAAAGCGATGAAGTCTATTCAGGGGACCCTGGACCTGATCATAAACACCACGAATGTTACCCTGGACTGGGCCTCCTATTTTGCTGCACTGGCTCCCGGGGGCACATTGCACACAGTGGGCGCCGTTCTGGAACCGATTCCTGTGGCCGCATTCAGCCTAATTGGCGGAGAAAAGAGTTTGTCCGGCAGTCCGCTGGGAAGTCCGGCATTGAACCGCATTATGATGGAATTCTGTCGTAGACACAATATCGCGCCGGTAGTGGAGGAGTTTCCTCTGGAAAAGGTGAATGAGGCAGTGAAGCATTTGGAGGATGGCAAGGCACGCTATCGCATTGTGCTGAAAATGTAATGCCTCCTTGGGGGCGCCACGCCGGTTGCGCCGGACTCTGTCGCCTTGGCGCGATAGGGGTCCGCACAAACCTGGGCTGGCGCTTCCTTATGTTAATAGATGATCAAATCTGTGTTCACAAGCGAATCTGGATTATCGCAACTGTAGCTAGAGGTGTTGTCCTGGTTGCAGGCACTTTCCAGATAGAGGCTGCCGGAGGGATTCCGGTGGACCCGGTCTTCGGCATCATAGATTGCAAATGATTCTGGCTGAGTTCCAACCCAGCTGAATTCGCTCAGCCCCACTGCGTGGCCAAAGCCGCCGTACGCGGTGGAGTCCAGATGGCTCAGATCCTTCCGGATGGTGGCCGCGCCGTCCGAACCATTGGTGGGTAGAATTACATTGGTGAAATTTACATCTTCCAGGAAGATCGACCCGTCTCGGAGTTCTACCGCGATACGCGAAGGAGGATTGGACGCGGTTAGGTTCCAGGAGATCTGGTCCCCGCCATCCCGATTGAGAAAGGCAGCCAGGGAATCGGGGTATATGGTATCCCCATTCAAGGAAATGGAATCGGGCTGGCGCGTTATCCGTGCGGTGCCGGTGGCATCAATTCCCCGCTCCTGTTGTTGAATTCGAATGGTAATCGTTTCGCCAATCAGGTCAGTCACATATTTTCCCTGAGCGAGAGGAGCACAGTCTTCACAAATATATACAGGGTTGTAGGCCGAAACCGGAGTCAGCTCGGTAGTCTGTGCGGCCAGACTCACTGTAATCCTGGCATCCTGGATTAGCTTGCCATCATGACCTACTAATTCAAAATGAAAGGAAGGAACAATGCAATTATTGACCTTACCCCCGGTATCGCAGGAGAACCCGTTTCCACTGTGGTCTTCGTTGTTGGTGTCCGATAAGCCCCCGAGGTTCCTGTTGCTGGAAAATCCAAACCTGGACGGATTCTGCAGCAACTGATTCAGCAACATCAGGTCGGCAAGATCCTTCATGGGATCTGGAGTCTCGACACTGCAAGCCGTCATACAGATCGTCGCCAACAGCGCGGAAAGGAATGAAATCCCTTTGTGAGTAGTCTCAGTTTTTCTGTTCTTTCGATTTTTCATGGAGGCGTGCCTATCAGATGAGCGGCAGGACACAAGAACGTTCAGGATTTTTGTCTTTCCATTTTCGCAATCGACACCCCAGGTAATTAAAGGCGAATTAGAATGCGAAACTGACCCGGAGGTCGACGCCTTGCCCGTGGTGAAGCGGGAAAGTTTGAGGGTAGCAGCCGCGTTTTGCGAACGGCGCGCCCCCCGCAAGCAGTCGAAGTTCGCATAATGTTCGCAGAGCCGCCGTTATCCGAACAGCGCCCCCCTCAGTCCGCCGAGGTTCGGTTAATGTTTGCGGAGCCGCCGTTATGCGAACGGCGCTCCCGCAAGCAGGCGGGCGGGACAAAATTTCTTCGAGCGCAGACAATATTCGCTTCCGTGAGAGGGCGGCTCGGTTTTTTCAAGCTGCTACGGATCAAGCTATGCCCAAAATCACTCCTCACATCGCCTTCAATGGAAATGCCGAAGAAGCATTCAGGTTCTACCAATCTGTCCTTGGTGGAGAGTTCGCCAGGATTGTTCGCTTCAAAGATCTCCCATTAAATCCGGATTTTCCCATCCCAGAGATGGAGGCAGAGAAGCTCATGAATATCGCCCTCTCCATTGCAGGGGAAAGCATACTCACGGCAAATGATGTCCCTTCCAGCATGGGTTTCGTCAGCGAAAACGAGAATAGAAGCAAGATCTCCGTAAGAGCCGAAAGCAAAGAAGAGGCTGCGGAGTTCTTCCATGGACTTTCCCATGGAGGGGATATTGAAGTGCCCTTCGAAGATTCGCCGGAAGGCGCCGCCTTTGGCATGTTCCGGGATAAGTACGGTATCGAATGGATGATTCATTTCGATCCCATCAGCTCGAAGTAGTTCATGGCGATCTGCGCATAAACGATCGCTGAATTGAAATACCAGAGGCCTCCTCCGGTCCGGTTCAAAACAGGCAAACGGACAGTCCGGCAGGCCGGTGGTTGAATGGCTCTCCATTCATTGGGCGAAATGGATAGCGGATAGCCATCCGCAGGTAAAACGATTTACAGAAGCGGGGCCGCACAGCCAGGTATGCCTTCTATGATGTCGTCGATTCTACCTTACCGGATACCCGGATCCTGGAAAACGATTACCCTACTGGCATTTTTGATTCTAGCCACACTGGTACGGTGTAATCCGAATCCTGTAGTGGAGCCCCGGGCCGAAAAAGGCGAACTGGACACCGCGGAGTTTAATCTGCACAAGTCCGCAGTGTCGCTTGTAGGGCAGTGGTCCTTTCACTGGGGAAATCATGTAGATCCGGCCAATCCGCCGGACGAGCCCCGGGAATTTCGTTATGTTCTGGTTCCCAGTCACTGGACGGATTATTCCGCCAACCCGTCCGCAGCATCGACGCATGACAGAGAAGCGTCCGAAACGGCACATCCGGGCCGCGAACAAGGATATCCTGTGCGTGGGTTGGCATCTTTCTGGCTTCAGATCCAGGTCGATCCAGACGTCAAAGAACTGGCGCTTCGAATCCCGGCCATGGACACAGCCTTCGTTCTTTATTGGAACGGTAAAGAGATCGCACGCAACGGCTATATCACTGACAATCTGGAAGGCACCATGCCAACCTACTACGCCACTCAGTCGGTTCGCGTTCCCAACCAGGGGAAAAACCTGCTTGTTTTGCACATGGCGAATGATGTATATCCTCGGCCCGGCCTTCGCGATGCCATATTGCTGGGAACCCCGCACCTGATATTCGCCATAAGCGAAAACCGCAATTATATATCGTTTTTCATTCTCGGCGCTCTGGGCTTGCTGGCCATTTACCATTTTGGCATCTATGCCATGCGAAAGGAGGATCGCTCCCCGCTCTACTTTGCGCTGTTTTGCATTTTGATCGTAGTCAGGCTTCTTGTTACCGGCGAAGGTCTGGCATTTCGATTCTGGCCCATCACCTGGAAAGGCTCCACGCTTCTCGAATATCTGACCTTCTACATGGCCCCTTCTGTTTTCATACTATTTCTACGCAGCCTCTATCCCGAGGAAAGGATCAAATACGCAGACGAGGTTCTGCACGGTATCTGCGTCCTGTTCGCACTGGTTGCGATCCTGACTCCCATCGGATTCTATACGCAAACGCTTCTGGCATTTCATATAATAGCCGCTTTCATGGTGGCCTATGGACTGGGCGTGATCCTGTTTGCCGTAGCGCGAAAAAGAGAGACTGCCATGAGCTTTCTCCTCGGGATCCTCGTCTTGATCTCGGCCATGGTTAACGATATTCTCTATTCTCAGCGATTGATTCAATCCGCCTTTGTTTTTCCCATCGGCGTTTACATTTTCTTCTTCTCCCAGGCCTTTCTACTGAGCCGCCGATTCGCCATCGCTTTTCGAACGGCAGAAACCCTGACCCGTGAATTGGACCAGAAGGTGCAGGATCGGACGGTGGATCTGGAAGCCGCTCGAAACCGATCCGACACATTGCTGAGAAACATTCTTCCGGATTCCGTTGCGGCCGAACTAAAGGATCGCGGGGAAGTGAAACCTCAGTATCATCCTCTGGTTACGGTGCTTTTTGTCGACTTTGTGGACTTCACCCGGATCAGCGAAAAGTGGCATCCCAATGAACTGGTAGGAGAATTACATGCCTGTTTCAGCGCTTTCGATGAAATCGCCGAAAGAAATAGCCTGGAAAAGCTAAAAACCATTGGCGATTCTTACATGGCTGCGGCTGGCATCCCGGAATCCAGACCCGATCATGCCGTGCTTGCCTGCGAAGCCGCTCTGGAGATCGCCTCGTGGATGAAAGCCTATCAGTCCAGAATGGAATTGGCGCGAAAGCCAGTATGGACCTTCCGGATAGGACTGCATAGCGGCCCGGTAACCGCCGGTGTAATTGGCACAAATAAGTTCGCCTACGATATATGGGGCGACACGGTAAACACGGCCAGTCGCATGGAACGATTCGCCCCTGCCGGAGAAATCAATCTTTCCGAAGCCACTTACGAACTTGTGAAAGGAAGATATGACTGTGCGGAACGCCAGAGCGCTGAGGTGCCCGGAAAGGGGAAAATGAAGATGTACGGACTCAGTCGGAAATAGCCCACTTAACGGGGCCGGCGCATTCGGAACGCTTTGTATGACTATTCCAATGGTGATCGGCATGATTGCCGGAGTGGCTCCCATGCCCGAGCCTGTTCCACGAGCCATTCTAACCTTTCTCACGGCAGGTAATCTGACCGGTCCGCCATTGATGCTGCTCTCTATGGTGGCTCACTTTGGATACGGCACAGTATGGGCCCTAATCGCCGGCCGACTGCTCACCGAGTTTCGCACATTACAAGGTCTGGCTCTGGGAGCATTTCTCTGGCTCCTTATGCAAGTCCTGGTTCTTCCCGGCATCGGATGGGGATTCTTCGGCATCGACATCACTCCGGCTATTGCTGTGGCAACCCTGGTCCTTCATTTGATATACGGAGCCGTCACGGGTTACCTGGCCGGTAGCTGGCTTGAAACGGAAGGTTCGAGTGGGGTCCAGCGAAACTCTCAGCAGGGCCGGATGGCGCAGTCCCAGAACTGATGCCAGGAAGCAGGGGATGGGATACGAACACATTCCCACGCTCATGGGAGGTGGCCAGTGCGGGGGCGTCGTCAATCGAAAGTCAATCGAAGGCCAGGTTCGCCTTAACTGCTACTGGCGGACATTATGCGAACCGGCGATATTGGGAAGGAAACTCTTTGACAAATCCGTAGGCGGTGCTCTCCGAACGACCGGGATTCGGACTATCAGCTTCCCATAGTAGCCCGGGGGCATGGAGAGCAGGAGTCTAAAAAGCTGGTGACCCTGCATCGGGACATAGCGAAAATGAACCATGAAGTTTGAGGAGCAGTACATCCAATCCCAGGGGTTGACGCTATATCTGAAGTCAGCTAAGCCCAGGCGGCCCCGGGGAAAGATTCTGCTTCTACACGGATTTCCGGATTACCACGAGACCTGGCAATATCAGCTGGAGGCTCTCGGCAATAAGTGTCATATTGCCGCTCTGGAACTTAGAGGCGTAAACAACAGCGAGCGCCCAAAGAAAGGAAAGGATTATGCTGTGCGAAGCATACTTCCGGATATCAGCGCCGCAATCGAGGCGATGGGCGGAGGCCCGGTCCACCTGATCGGACATGACTGGGGCAGCATGATCGGCTGGTGCTATGCGACGGACCCGCACTATAGCCGGAATCTGCTGAGTTACCAGGGATTGTCGGCTCCTCATCCGGGGACTATTCTTACCTGTGTCGCGGATAAACTTAAGACGCTCAATCCTGGGCCGCTGGGAAAGCAGTTGCTCAAGTCCTGGTATGTCTGGTATTTCCAGATTCCATTGCTTCCCGAATTTTCCATTCGGCGTCTATCACCTGAATGGCGGGCCGGGTTATTGAAAAAAGGCGGGATGGATCACAGTGATCCTCTTATCAAGAAAACAAAGGAAGAGTTTGCCGCAATAACCACAGGAACGGTGAATCTCTACCGCCAGCTAATCCGGCGGCGGCCGCCCCGTCCACAGGCTCCGACGATACCTACCCAACAGATCATCCCCACCGGCGATCTATTCGTATCCGTAGAATTGTACGATGGACAGAATCGCGTACTGGCCGGGCCCAATTATCGAGCTTTGTTGGTCGACGGTCCCCACTGGATTCATCGCACGAGCCCGGAAACCATTAACGCCATCTTACTGGATTTCATCGAAAACGGTTCCGGGCCGACCGGAGGGGAATCGAGAGATCCGGCCACCGACCGCAAAAAAGCTAGAAGCACGCCAAATTCGAAAAAGAGAACTGCTGATCGGACGACTCAAAAAAAGTCGAGATCCCTGGGAAGGGCCAAAAAGGGCAGCAAAAAGGCGAGCAACAAACGGAAATGATGAAGGCGAACTAGCACGGTTACCACGCTTGAGCAGAAATTTGGCTTGAACCTTTCAGGGTAACCACAGGTCTCATTCACATGAATACCACCAATTCTTCTTCCCGCTTTTTGGGAATGATCTTTCTCACTGCACTGATCTCTACCGGTGTCCTTCTGGCCGAGCCAGCCCTTCGCTGGGACTACAAACTCACCGGCCGGGAACTCTCCTATTTTGCACGATGCGCTCTAATGAAAGAAGAGACTTCCTGGATGTGGGCCGATGGACAGGAAACGATCCAAATCGGGGAAAACAAACTTGGGACGCTTCTGGGAGGCGCCCAGCATATTCGCTACAGCTACCTTCCGGCCTGCATCGCGGATTATGCGAACATGGACTACAGCGTGGGCAACCGGGACCACTATCATGGCCTCGCCGAGCTTTCCGGTTTGCCGATTTACCAGGAACGGCAGGGCTCGCAGCAATTCTCCGAGGAGGTCAACTATTACAATCCGGCGCTTATTGATTGGATTCGCGAAAATATGATCCCGGATCCGACGACTCCCTTAACCCTGGACGCAAGCTTTCAGAGGCTCTACGATGTGGCCGCGCGCCGAAATGCTCGCATACTGGCCTACACCCTCTACGAACTACGTCGATCCGGGGACTTCGCAAAGTATTACGAAAAATACAAGAACGGGGATTCCGTGGCGCGCATAGAAATGAAGCACAGTATCCTGGGAGATTCGCCGCTACAGGATGCCTTTAGCACCGAAGAAAACGATCCTTACAGCTACAGCTTTGATCCGGGGCATGCCGCTACATTCTGGTTTCGCCGCGAAATGGATGGCACCTCTGATGAGGTGTTGAACCTGCTTAAAGCAGTATTCCAGAAATACGATGCGGAAGCGCTACGGCAAATGAAGTAACGATTGAGCAAGCCGCCGAGGGACTGACCGTTCCTCGGCACTCCTCCCCTCCGCCACCGTCCCATTCCACCTGGCGCCGTTTTGCAAATCGCTCCGACGGTATGGCATATCCCGCCACTACTAACCTTCCGAAGCGCATGCTCACCGCGATGCCCCTGGCTCTTCTAGCGGACGGCGAGGCGGCACGTACGGTAGCCGACCTCTCTGTCAATGAATTCTGACTCTAATGCAGTCGGTTCGTTTAATAACCGCTTCTGGTAGATTAGACGAACTTCTGGTTACGGTAGCATCTCTTGACAGGACGCCAGAAAGGCGCTATCCTACTCCCCCCCCCCCCCC